>Ga0315327_10000561_pt1 | contig 18423 bp, 20 predicted proteins | sample M110032315metaG_FD_203460 | JGI IMG/M metagenome (GOLD analysis project Ga0315327, IMG submission 203460) | Ammonia-oxidizing marine archaeal communities from Monterey Bay, California, United States - M1 100m 32315 | ecosystem: Environmental > Aquatic > Marine > Coastal | place: USA: California... | reverse complement strand
TTGCTCTTCGCTTAACTCGAGGTAGATCCAACCGATAGACCTTTGACAAAACTCGAAATGAACAATCGCAATTTCAACAAAGCGCTTTCGCTAGCGAGCCTCGTCACAGTCAATGTGGCAGTGGTCCTCGTGGTCGTCTCGATCGCGTCGTTGCGGAAATAGCGAAAACGTTCTAAACGAATTTCGAAAAAGCCCGCCGACGCGAATCGGCGGGTTTTTTGTGTTTAGAACCCTTCGATCTCAAGTCGGTGCCGACTAAAAAAAGGAAATATGAACTATACAGGCGCTGAAATTATCATTAAACTTCTGGAGCGACATGGCATCCGGCAGATTGCAGGGATCCCGGGTGGAGCCAATCTTCCGATGTACGATGCCCTCTCTCAGTCGGAGTGTATTCGCCATATTCTGGCTCGTCACGAGCAGGGAGCAGGATTTATCGCTCAGGGGCAGGCTCGGGTAACGGGTCGCCCTGCGGTATTCTTTGCGACTTCGGGGCCGGGGGCGACGAACGCTATTTCCGCAGTTGCGGACGCCAAGTTGGATTCGATTCCGATCATATGCATTACGGGCCAGGTTCCGCAGGATATGATCGGGACGGACGCGTTTCAGGAGATCGATACATACGGCTTGAGCGTTCCAATCACGAAGCACAACTATTTTGCCCGTTCGGCCAAAGAGCTTTTCGAAATCATACCGGATGCGTTTCGGGTGGCTATATCGGGCCGACCAGGACCGATCTGGATTGACGTTCCGAAGGATGTTCAAATGGCTCTGGTCGAGTTTGACGAGTGGCCTAAGAATGGCGTTGCAGATAATAACTTTTCCTTGGATATGCAGAGTATCCAGGATGCGGCGACGATAATCAACGAGGCGAAGCGTCCGATCGTTTACGTTGGCGGTGGAGCGATCCATTCGGAGGCATCGGAATCGGTTCAGGCATTGATAGAAAAATTGAATGCTCCTACAGTTATGACCTTGATGGGGCTGGGGGCGTTGCCGTCGCGGCATCCATTGTCCCTCGGTATGCTGGGTATGCATGCGGCCCCATTCACTAATCACGCTTTGGAGGAGTGTGATGCGCTGATTGCTCTTGGTGCTCGGTTCGATGATCGAGCGACAGGGAAAGTCGCTCAGTTCTGTCCCGACGCGAAGATCGTTCACGTAGATATCGATGCCAGCGAATTGAATAAGATCAAGAATGCTAAAATTGGAATCGTTGCGGATTTGGACGATGCGATCGAGGCTCTGTCTCCGCTTATCGATTCAAAAGAAGCGGATGAGTGGAATGATCGCATCGAGCAATTGAAGGGCGAGTACCCAATGTATATGCCTGATTTGGTTGATCCCACCTCCGCTTACGGCATCATCGATCATGTGGCCGGAATGCTGGAGGGAGAGACCTACATCACGACGGATGTAGGGCAGCATCAGATGCGCGTTGCACAGGCCTATCCGTTCGAGTATCCGCGGCAGTGGCTGACCTCCGGCGGTTTAGGAACGATGGGCTTCGGCTTGCCAGCGGCGATCGGGGCTGCCTTGGAGAAACCGGAGGCGACGGTTGTTTGCTTTACGGGAGACGGCAGTATCTTGATGAATATCCAAGAATTGATTACAGCCGTTGAAGAGAATCTGAATGTTAAGATTTTCGTTTGTAACAATAATTCCTTGGGACTGGTTCATCAGCAGCAAGATTTGTTTTACGAGAAACGGATTTTCGCGGCCAACTATAGCCGCGCAGTTGATTTCGTGAAGATTGCGGAAGGTTTTCAAATGGATTCCTTCGATTTAGGAACCTGCGTGGACCCGATGAGCTTGATCGCGAACGCCTTGGCGAAACCAGGGCCGGCTCTAATCAATGTTCCGATTAATGTTTATCATAAAGTTTTCCCCATGGTTCCGCCCGGAGGAGCGAATAAGGAAATGCTGTTAAGGGATAGGGTTACGGCGTGAACGATGAACCAGATAAAACAATGAAAACGAATACGATATTGGAACTTACGGTTAAAAATCACTCGGGAGTGATGATGCATGTCTGCAGTTTATTCGCTCGGCGCGCGTTTAATGTAGATGGCGTCCTGTGTTTGCCGACGGGCGATGTAACGAAGAGTCGTTTGTGGCTTCGGGTGAAAGAGGATCTTCGATTAGAGCAGATGATCCTTCAATTACAGAAACTCGAGGATGTATTGGCGGTTCGGAGACACGGGGCCAGTCATGCGGTATTCGAACGCATAGGAGAGTACTTTCGGGAATGAAAAACCACCTGTGCTTTTATTGACTCAAGCGAATGTCGCTCGGCTCCGCTATCCGCTTTCCGATGATTGGAAGGCGGGTATGGCTTTCTTCGGATAGTGATAGTTTGGTGCGAAGACCGAAAAGTGGGCCGGGGCGTCCCGCACGTGGGTTTTCTTCCGTCCTAGCAAAAAACAAGCCCAACCTCTCTAGGTTGGGCTTGGTGTTGAAATTCGTTTTAGAAATTCGCTCTATTCGACTACGGTTGCCTTGATGATCTTCTGTACTTCGATTGGTTTGTCGGCTCCGTCGGTGGCAACGCCTTCGATGGTTTGTACGATTTCATAGCCTTCGACGACTTCGCCGAAAATCGTGTGGCGCATATTGAGCCAGGGTGTTTTGGCGGTGGTTACGAAGAACTGGCTGCCGTTAGTGCCTGGACCAGAGTTTGCCATTGCAAGGATACCTGACTTGTCGAACCGAAGATCGGAGGTGCACTCGTCATCGAAGTTCTTGCCCCAGATGGACTCGCCACCGCGGCCGGTGCCGGTTGGGTCGCCGCACTGAACCATGAATTCAGGGATGACGCGGTGGAATACGATGCCATCGTAGTAACCGTTTTCCACGTGAGTGGTGAAGTTTTCACAAGCTTTAGGAGCGAATTCCGGATAGAGATTGAACTCAATAGTTCCTTGATTCGTTTCGAATTTAACGCGGGTTTTGCTCATAGGGGGGACGTTCTGGAGTCGCGGAAAGTTCGTGGCAAGGAGAAAAGAGATAGAGAGATAGAGAGATAGAGAGATAGAGGGGCGGAGAGATTGGGAGATCAGCAGACGGAGAGATCGAGGGACTGGGGGAAGGGGTGATCAAAGCTGGCATGCCAAATTCTCCTCATCTCTGAGTCCCTCCGTCTCTCCATCTTTTCCCGTTATTCTGAGGGCAGTTGCCACTCTCTCGAAATCTGGAGGATTTACACCTTGGTTGGTCCAATTTGGGATTGTCAACTCGGTCAAAGCTTCCTTCACTGCGCGGCTTATGGGCAAAGACTGGCTAGATGGAGTGAAGGACGAGTATGATGTCGTGGTAATCGGCAGCGGTTTAGGCGGTCTCACTAGTGCTAATGTCTTGGCGAAATGCGGTCATTCGGTATTGTTGTTGGAGCATCATTACCAGTATGGGGGCCTAGCGACCTGGTTCAAGCGTCCGGGTCGTCATATTTTCGATATTTCACTGCATGGATTTCCTTATGGAATGGTTAAGTCCTGCCGTAAGTACTGGACGAAGGAAATTGCCGATTCGATTCATCAGCTGAAGGACGTGCGTTTTATAAATCCGCAATTCGATGTGTGGACAACTTTTGACCGGGATGATTTTACAAATATCCTAGTCGAGAAATTCGAAGTCTCCCGCGAGCAGGTCGAGGCGTTTTACGTGCATCTGCGTCAGATGAATTTCTACGATGATGATCAGCGAACCACGGGCGAACTGTTCAATGAATTTTTTCCTGGCCGTGATGATATCCACCGCCTTTTGCTCGAACCGATCGCCTATGCGAATGGATCTACCTCAAATGATCCGGCGATTACATTCGGAATCGTTTTTTCGAATTTCATGAGCAAGGGTGTTTTCACTTTCCAAGGGGGGACCGACGTTTTGGTCGGGAAGATGGTCGAGGAGATGGAGAAGAACGGAGTTGTTCACCGTCGTAATGTTCTCGTCGAGCAAGTCTTAACCGATTCCATCGGCGATATCCCAGCGGTAACGGGAGTTGTTGTGGCGGGTCGAACGCGCGATAGCGAGCCTGACAACCGGAAGACCATCTATTGCAAGGCTATCGTATCCAATGCTAATGTGATCAGTACGGTGAAGCGATTGGTCGGCGAGGAGCGGTTTTCGAAAGCGTATATCGAAGAGCTCAATGCGGTTCGGGTGAATTCGAGCTCTTGCCAGGTTTATATGGGAATCAAGGAAGGCGAAAGCATTCCGAATATCGGCGATCTCGTTTTCACTTCCGATGCGGAGCATTTTTCTAGCGAAGAGCTAGTCGATTTCAAAACAACGAGCCGTACTTTTTCGGTTTACTACCCGGAGACGCGCCCTGGGTCTGGTCGCTATACGATCGTGGCATCGCTTAATGGGAAGTATGGCGATTGGACGAAGCTGAGCGAGGAGGAGTACGAAGAGCACAAGCAGCGCTTGATCGAGGAATCTCTGGTTTCGCTCGAGCGGTACATACCGGACGTTCGCAGCAAGATCGATCACCTAGAAGCGGCTACTCCGAGAACGATTCATTATTATACGCGTCACCCTGGCGGCACTTCGTTCGGCACGAAATTCGAAGGGCTGAAATGTTCAATGGATTTGCCGAATCAGATCAGCGGACTGTATCATGCCGGATCGGTCGGCATTATCATGTCGGGCTGGTTAGGGACCATGAACTACGGAGTCATCACTTCGAACAAGGTAGACAAGCAATTGGCTGGGGCGAAGCGCAATCAAGGCGAAGCGAAAGCGCATGTTGCTTAAAATCTGACGAAACCTTTATGGCAACTGACGAAATCCTCCAAGCGATCCCGCATCGCCCGCCGTTTCTCTTCCTCGACGAAGTCGTCGAGCAAAACGAAGAATCTCTTACTGCAAAACGACACGTAAGCCCTGACGAAGCTTTTTTCGAAGGGCATTATCCAGGTAACCCGATAATGCCGGGTGTATTGATTTCCGAAGCGGTGTTTCAGACCGGAGCGATCTTCCTCAACCACTTGCTCGCGGCTGAACTTGAAGCGGATCCGGAGATGGTTCCAGTATTGACTAAGATTTCCGACGCCCGTTTCAAGAGTATCGTGCGTCCGGGAGACGACCTTTTTATTACGGTAACGCTCAAAGAAAAAATGGGGCGATTCATTTTTATGAATGGCGCCGTGAAAAACGGTCAAGGCAAACGAGTCATGACAGTGACCTTTAGTGTGGCCTTGGCCAAGGCTCCGCCGCAAGTTTAGAGCGATGAGCTTTCTCGGTCTGGAAAACAAAACGATTTTGGTCATGGGTGTGGCCAATCGCAAAAGCGTTGCCTGGTTTGCGGCGAAAACCCTCGAGTCGGAAGGCGCGAAAGTCGTTTATTCGGTTCGTTCTGAAGCGCGCAGGGAAACGACTGGAAAGCTTTTGCGCGACAAGCCGGTTTATATTTGCGACGTGGAAAACGTCGATGAAATCTCTCGTCTCGCCGAAGATGTTAGCCGCGATCATGGAACGATTCATGGGATTGTTCATTCGATTGCTTTCGCGAATTACGCGGATGGATTTAAGCCCTTTCACGAAACCAAGCGCGAAGACTATTTGCAAGCGACCGCGATATCCAGTTTTTCGTTGGTGGAAGTGGCAAACGCGTTTAAGCCTCACCTCGACGAGCGTGCGTCGGTGGTCGCTATCAGTATTTCGTCGCTCACGATTGCGGCAGAGAATTATGGATACATGTCGCCGATCAAAGCGGCTCTGGATTCTTCGATTCGCTATTTGGCCAAGTCGTTCAGCGCGGATACCCAAGTGCGGTTCAATACCGTCAATCCCGGTACTCTGAAGACGAGCGCCTCGGCGGGTATCCCCGGTTATTTGGAAAGCTATTTGTATAGCGAGAAACTCACTTTTAGAAAACGTTCGCTGGATACTCAGGAAGTCGCTAATGCAGTGGTGTTCCTCTTGAGCGATCGCTCGAGCGGGATGAATGGCAATGGGCTCGTGCTTGACGCAGGAATGGGGATTAACTATTTCGACGGCGAGGTGGTTAAGCTGGCAATGAGAATGGAAGAGAAGAAGGGGTAAGGGTGAAAGATGAAGTATGAAATTAAAATTTATACTTCAAAATTCATCCCTTAAATACCGTGCGTATTCAATCAACAGTTATCGATTCGTTGGCCTATATTGCTCCTCCTAAGGTGTGGACGAGCGAGTATGTCGAAGAGCAGCTTCGGCCGCTCTACGAACGTCTGCATTTGCCGGAAGGCCGCTTGGAGCTTATGACTGGAATTCGCGAGCGCCGTTTCTGGGATCACGATATTCGTCCTTCCGAAGCGAGTGCGGAAGCTGGTCGGAAAGCGATCGAACGTAGCGGTATCGCTCCCGATCAGGTCGAAGTTTGTATTCATAGTTCGGTGAGTCGGGATATGCTAGAACCTGCGACGGCATCGTTCGCCCATCGATTAATGGGGTTGAGCGAGAATGTGCAGGTATTCGACGTATCTAATGCATGCTTGGGGTTTCTGAACTCGCTGACTATGCTTTCGGCTATGATCGATTCTGGGCAGGTGAAGAGCGGCATTGTCGTTTCCGGCGAGAATGGCAGGCCACTACTTGAACGCACGATTCAGCTTTTACTAGAGCGGGACCTCACTCGAAAGACGATCAAACCTTACTTTGCGAATTTGACGATTGGAGCTGGTGCAGTAGCGGCGGTGGTTTGCCATGAATCCTTGTCGTCGAATGGGCATCGATTGCTCGGCGGCGCTTGTTTGACGGATACGTCGAGCAATGACTTGTGCCAAGGCGGTTCAAGCGAATCGGGCCCGGGCTTGGAAATGCAAACCGATTCCGAGGAAATGCTGCATGCAGGAGTCGCTCTGGCTCGTAAGACTTGGGCTTCTTTCAAGGGCGAATTGGCCTGGAAAGATGAAACTGCGGATCGAGTAATCTGTCATCAAGTCGGAAGCGCTCATCAAAAATTGCTTTTCGAAACCCTGGGCTTGGATAATGCCAAGGATTACTCGTCGTTTCAGAAATTTGGAAATACGGGCTCGGCAGCGTTGCCGCTAACCTTAGCGAAAGCGTCCGAGGAAGGGTTTATAAAAAAAGGCGACAAGGTAGCTATGCTGGGAATTGGCAGTGGGCTGAATTGCATGATGCTTGGAGCGGAGTGGTAGATTTTACAGTGAGCGATCTAGTAGCCAAATTACCGTCCGATATCGCGGACCTTTACCCTTTTAAAACGCGCCGCAAGCGGCTGTCCTGTGGTTTCGAAATGAACTACATCGACGAAGGGGAAGGGCATCCTGTGATAATGGTTCATGGGAATCCGACTTGGTCCTTTTATTACAGGAACGTCGTTCATACCTTGAAAGGTGGTTTTCGCTGCATCGTTCCAGATCATATCGGATGCGGTTTGTCCGAAAACCCAAAAGGCGGATACGCGTATACTTTGGATCAGCGGATCGAGGATCTCGGCGAGTTGATCGATAGCCTCGAGCTCGATCGGTTTGATCTGGTTGTCCACGACTGGGGTGGGGCGATCGGGATCGGTATGGCGGTTCAGCGTATTGCGAAGCTTCGCCGATTGGCTATTCTCAATACGGCGGCTTTCGTTGATTCTCGAATCCCTAAACGGATTTCAATTTGCCGAGCACCTGTGATCGGAAAGATTTTGGTTCAAGGGTTTAACGGTTTCGCTGGTCCTGCGGTTAAGATGGCAATTGCAAAAGAGTCGATGACCGCAGCGGTTAAGAAAGGGTTTCTTTATCCGTATCGCACTTGGTCATCTCGTAAGGCAGTGTACCAGTTCGTTAAGGACATTCCGATGCACATTACGCATCGTAGCTTTAGTCGTCTGATGGAAATCGAAAACGGACTGCTGAAATTGCGAAAAGTCCCGGTTGCCATTTTCTGGGGAGGTAAAGATTTTTGTTTCGATGACCATTTTATGGATCGCTGGAAACGCTTCATTCCGCAGGCGACCGTGATTCGTTATCCCGATGGTGGACATTACATCTTGGAAGACGAACGAGAGAAGGTTTGTCAGGCTATTGAGCAATTCGTTTCGTACGACGAAGACGGCATTCCAGATACGGAACTTGTTTGATGAATTTAGCTTCGCAGCAGATCTGTGGCGACGCTTTTCAGTCTAGATAACGTTGGCGACGGGTTGTCCTTCTCGGTAGCAGAGTTGGGCGAGTTTCTTGAGGTATTGCGTAGTGCCTCCTTTTAGACTGTTGAGTTGCTCCGGACTATAGCGCCATTGCCAATTGCCTTCGGCCTTTCCTGGTGTGTTGAAACGCCCTTCGCTGCCTAGACTGAGAATGTCTTGAAAGGGAATTATCGCGAGATTGGCGACGGATTTGTAGGAAGCGCGAATCATATCCCAACCAATGTTTTCACCACTAATTTCGAAGTAACGCCGTACGTGATCTTGGGTTGTGGGGTCCATCGATCGGTACCAACCCAAACCCGTGTCATTGTCGTGGGTTCCTGGGTACAGGACTGTATTTGATTGGATGTTGTGCGGTAGGTAGTAGTTGTCTGATCCGCCACCAAAGGCGAATTGGAGGATTGCCATGCCTGGTAGACCACTATTTCGGCGCAGTTCTCGGACGCCGTCTGTGAGGTCGCCAAGATCTTCGGCGATGAGTTTGGTGCTTTTAAGTTTCTTTTTGATGGCCTTGAAGAAATCGAGGCCAGGACCTTTGGTCCATTTACCTGTCTTTGCGGTCTCGGCCGTGAAAGGGATTTCCCAATAGGCATCGAATCCGCGGAAGTGATCGATGCGAACCACATCATACATGTCTAGGTTGGCTTGGATTCGGTCAGCCCACCAGGAGTAATCGTTAGCTTTAAGAGCTTCCCAATCGTAGAGCGGGTTGCCCCAGAGTTGGCCGTTTTCGGAAAAGTAATCCGGGGGAGATCCTGCAACCGCGGTAGGTTGGGCTGTTTTCTTGTCGAATTGGAAGTATTGTTGATCTTGCCACACGTCAGCGCTGTCGAGCGCTACGAAGATCGGGATGTCGCCAATTATCTGTATTCCGCGTTGTTTGGCGTGAGTTCTGACTCCATTCCATTGGCCGAAGAAGAGGTATTGGAAGAATTTTTGGGCGTCGATGTCTCGTTCTAGAGTTTTTCGGAGTTTGCTTTTCTGGGCCTTTTGGAAAGAGAGGCATTCTGTTGGCCACTGGTACCAAGGAGTGCCGTTGAAATGATTTTTCAGAGCTTGGAAATAGGAGTATGCTTCGAGCCAGTGATCTTGGTCCTTTTTGAAATCGGCAAAGCTACCGTAGGGGCGGATTTTATTCGTTCCATGAACGCAGGTTTCGTAGACCGCATCGAGGACGGGCCATTTCGCTTTGTAGAGAGCCCCGTAGTCGACAAACGACTCTGGGAGCGACGAGAGCTCATCGAGAATCTTATCGTCGATCAGATCGCGAGCGTGCAAGGCTCTGAGGGAAATGAGGTAAGGATTTCCAGCGTAGGAGGAAAAGGACTGATAGGGGGAGTCGCCGTAGCCAGTTGGTCCTAAGGGGCAGATTTGCCAATATTTGAAGCCTGCGTCGGCGAGGAAATCGATAAACTCGAAGCAGTGATCATTTAGGGTTCCAATGCCGAAGTCTCCTGGCAGTGACGTTGGATGCATGAGCACGCCAGCAGCGCGATGGTCTAACCAATTGAATAAAGGTGCTTTCACGGTATGTCTATCGATCTTGATTCAATACTCGTATCTGGCTAAGGTTTAGCCGAGAAATTTGCAAGAGCAGCTACAAAAGGGCTCAATCGAGAAACGGCAAGGGTTAGATGACGTAATTTTCTTTAAAAGCATGCTGTATGGGACCAAGCTGCCTCATGTTAACGCTATTTGGGGCTTTGCCCTCATTGCTGTGCAATGCTCGTTCCGCTTCGCTTCATGAATCCTCTTTTCTCGGGTTCAAATCCCGTGGGGAGACATTGTCAGGCTTGGGGATCGTGATCTTTTTTGGGGACGATTTCCATTCAAGGTGGGGTGGCTAACGGGATTCGAACCCGCGACCCCCGATACCACAAACCGGTGCTCTAACCAACTGAGCTATAGCCACCATCCTGGAAAAAGAAGGGTTTTAAATTCCACTGGGGGTGCACCCTGTCAATGTTTTTTGAAGCATTCGTGCGTAAATGCAGCCGGGGACCCGAAACACTTTGAAATTTCAGACTGGATTAGCTTTGTTTTTCCTGTACGGCCTCTTTTTGAGGCCATATTCTTGACCTTCGTTAGAGTGAGTTTAGGTCATGGTGCAATGAATCGTATCGAGAACGCGTTCGCGAAGGCAAAATCGGAGGGCAGGTCTGCTTTCGTCTCATATGTTTGTGCCGGAGATCCGGATCGAGAGACCTCCCTGGATGTGTGTAGGACCTTGATTGCATCGGGTGTGGATGTGCTCGAGCTTGGCGTCCCTTTCTCGGATCCGTTAGCGGATGGACTGACGAATCAGCTGGCGGCTCAGCGGGCGTTGGAGTCGGGAACGACTCGGGAGGATGTTTTCGATCTGGTTCGTGCGATCCGAAAGGAAAACGATACGGTGCCCGTAGTCTTATATACGTATTACAATTTGATGTTCAGCGGCGGCTTGGATGCTTACATCGCCGAAGCTAAGGAAGCAGGAGTGGATGGTTTGCTAGTCTTGGACTTACCTCCGGAAGAGGCTGAGGATTACATGATGGCTTGCGAGAAGGTCGGCATGAAAACAGTCTTTTTACTGGCTCCAACGACTCCGGTTGAACGCGTGGCTTATATCGCCGGTTTTACGACGGGATTTATCTACTACGTGTCGAGAACGGGCGTGACGGGCGTGCGCGACGATTTAGCGGATGATTTGAAGGAGATGGTCGATATGATCAAAAGTAATTCGGATAAGCCGTTAGTCGTTGGTTTTGGAATACACAGTCGAGAGCAGGTTAAAGCGGTTTCCGATTTGGCTGATGGCGTAGTCGTTGGTAGTGCGATCGTGAATACTATTAAAGACAATTTGGGGAATCGGGATGCTATTCTGGAAAGGATGGGTGTTTTGGTGAGGGACTTGGTCGAGGGAACGAAGACTGGATAAATTGGGTCTTGGATTAGGTTGACGGTTGGAGAGGCCTCCGACTACGTATTTCGAGCTCCAGCGGACGGGCTCGGCGATACCCGCCTGAGGTAGACGTATTTGAGAATAAAAAAGGTCGCGATCGAAAAAGCGGCTTTTGAGAATTTGAAACTAGCGGAGTTTCTAGCCTTTTTGGTCAGTTAGGACCAGCCATAGGGCATGGATGAGACTGCCGACGCCGACGGTTAGGATTAGCAGGGCGAAGTTTATCCAGAGGTGCTTGGTCGCTCCAACTTGTAAATAGGCAGCTACGGAAGCCAGTAGGATGGCTAGTATTATCTTAACGACTTTGTTATCCATATATGGGGATGGGCTTGATGTTATAGGAAGACGTCCCGGTGTTGCAGGAATCCCAATTTATTGGGAAGCTTGGTGTATGTGAACGTCTTGTTGTGGGAATGGAATCGAGACGCCTTCGTTGTCGAGACGTTGCTTGATCGCTTTTTGGAAATCGAAGAAAACTCCCCAGTAATCACCGGTTGCACACCAAGGGCGAACGTTGAAATTGACTCTGCTGCCGGCGAGTTCCACTACTACGACTTGCGGTGCGGGATCTTTGAGAATCCGTTCATCGGCGTTGAGGACGTCGAGAATAATGTTTTGGACCTTGTCGAGGTCGTCCGAGTAGCTAACTCCAATAGACATATCGACGCGACGCGTATCGTTTGCAGTAGCGTTGATGATGCTGCCTGACATGATGGCCTTGTTTGGCTGGATGATTTTCTTTTTGTCTGGAGATTTGAGGATGGTTACCAGAACTCCGATATCCTCGGGGACGCCAGTTTGTCCGCCTGCATCGATAAAGTCGCCAATCTTAAATGGGCGGAATAAGATGATGAGTATGCCTTAATCGAAATTCGAGAGAGCTCCTCCGAGTGCCAGGCCAACTGCTAGAGCTGCCGCACCGAGCACTGCGACGAGAGAGGTCGTTTGAAAGCCGAGCTGCTGTACCGCGGCTAAAATTACGGCGATTAACAAAACATAGTAGATTATTTTGGTGTCAAAGGAGACGAGGGCCGGGTCGACTTGGCGACTTTCCAAGGTCTTCTTGATTAGGTTACGCAGGATAACGGCTATCCATTTCCCAATTACGAAAATGGCCAAAGCCAAGAGGATTTTGAGGCCTATATCGACTCCGTCGTGAGAAAGCCAATTGACGATGCCATCTAGTGCTTTTGGGCCGAGGAGGTAGTTCCCTCATCATTCATGGCTATGAATGCTGATGGTCTTTTAAAAAAAGCGTCAACACGTAGGATCAAAGGAAAGGCAATCCATTGCTCTTTTTTAGATGTTTTTATCCCTTTTTAGTTCAATGTTTTACGAATTATTACTGTGTTTTGAAGCCAGGTTTCCGATGCTAGCGAAATCGAATGAAATTTTCTGCTCAGGGTCGATCTCGGCGGTATTGTCGTCCATCGGGTAATCGTGCCCAAAATCTTTGAAATAAATGAGTTCAAAACATCCGTTATCAGTTTCGACTATTGCGGATAGCGACTCTACCCAATCGCCCGAATTGAGATAGTGGATGTCACCCATCATCTTATCGGCAGGAGTATGGATGTGCCCGCAGATGACGCCCCCGCAGCCTTTCGCGATCGTGAGTTTAGTGAGTTTTTCTTCGAAGCTGGAAACAAAGTTAACCGCTTGTTTGAACTTAGCTTTGATTGTTTTGCTGAGCGAATAGTATTCTTTGCCTCGCCAGGACCGGTATTTGTTGTACCAGCGGTTCAGTGACATGAGGAGCTCGTACCCCCAGTCGCCGAGGTGGGCGAGAAAGACGAAGTTTTTGGTGATCGTGTCGAATACGTCGCCGTGGAGTACAAGGTAATTGCCTGAAGCGGTTTCGTGGACGAATTCTTCGACGACCGAAAGGGATCCGAAGTGCATGGGAAGAAACCGGCTGAGGATATCGTCGTGGTTCCCTCGCAGGTAGATCACGTCCAGCTGGTCTTTTTCGATGCGTTTTAGGACGAGGCGGAGGAATTGCGTATGAACCGGCTTCCAATCGCTGCCTCGATTGAGTTGCCAGCCGTCGATTATGTCGCCATTGAGGATGAGTCGCTCGCAGCGGGTGTTCTGCAAAAAATGGAGGACTTCCTTAGCCTTGCAATTTTCGGTTCCAAGGTGCACGTCTGAGATGAAAATGGATTTGTACTGGCGAGGCGGTTTCTTCATGGGTTTTGCGAAAGCGAAGGGGTCGGTTTGCGTATGGGAAGAGAGGCTTTGATGGACGAGTTTGCGAGAAAAATACGTATTGAAAACAAGATTGTAACGGTAGCAATGATAGGGTGGTTGGCATGAATCTTGAGGAAGGAACGCTCTGTGCGTTAAGCGGTTGCACGGCGGTGGGCAAAACGGCTCTGGCTCTGAATTGGGCGGAGGCGAATGATGCTGAGATCGTATCGTGCGATTCGTTGCTATGCTATCGGGGTTTGGATATCGGCACCGCTAAGCCCAACCAAGAGGAGCTGGGACGTGTTCAGCATCACTTGATCGATATTTGGAATGCGAACGAGGCGATGGATATCGGCGATTATGTAAAACTGGCGATTGCGGCGGTCGAGGATATTCGTTCACGCGGTAAGCGGGTATTGGTGACAGGTGGAAGCGGGTTTTATTTAAAGGCTTTTTTCGGGCCGGTTGTGGATGCGGTGGAAGTGAGCCCAGCCGTACGGGAGCAGGTTTCGGAGATAGAGGCAGGTGCTGGGTTGGGTGGCATGGTTCAAAAATTGGAAGAATTGGATCCGAATTGTCGGAATGAGGTGGATACCGAGAATGGACGTCGCGTCATTCGGGCATTGGAGCGTTGTTTGGAAACAGGCAAGTCGATCGGCCAGTTGAAAGCAGAGTTTGCAGCCCAGAGCAATTTGCTGACCGCAGCCCCGAAGCGTTTGGTTGTGCTGAATCGCGATCGCGATCGTTTGAACGAACGGATTGCGATGCGTGTTTCCGAGATGCTTAAGAACGGATTGATCGATGAAGTGCAGCGTTTGAAGGCGGATGGGTTTGAGTCAAATGCTAGCGCTTCGGGATCGATTGGCTATCGAGAAACACTGGCGTATCTAAGAGGAGATTACGATTTGACTGAATTGGAGACGACGATCGCGACGAATACGCGACGGCTTGCTAAAAAGCAAAGAACTTGGTTTCGGACGCAATTGCCTCAGGGGAAAGCGATCGACTTGGATCAATCGGATCCGAATTTGGTGGATACGCTTTTCATTTAGAATGTCAGAGCGCCTTTGCTTCGTTTAAACTGTTTCTGATCTATAACTATTAGAGTACACCCGTGTCCTCATTGGTTAAAAAAAGATGTTCGTCATCATACTTGGATCCAATTGTTTTCGGTTTCATTAGTACTTCAGAAAAAAAGAATCTTGGAAGGGTGTTCTAGGGTTAACAAAGGCTTGCTCGATAACGAGAGCGAGTAAGGATGAGGTTATGTCTGATAATTCGGAAATAGTGGATTTCGATGAATGTTCCGTTATGACGGCTTTGTTGGTTGGCGGGGCGGTTGCGTTTGTTTTGACAATTAATCCTTTGGGTGCCTTTTCGCTCTTTCTGGCGGGTGTTGCGGGAGCGACTGCTTTTATCTTCAAGCATCAGGTGCGCTTGGAATTGAAGCATGCGATGAAGGTCGGGATATTGGCTTGTCTTGCTGGGTTTGGCGTTTCGATTGTAGTTTACGATCTTCTCTGGCTCGCGTTCGACTATAGGGTAGGGATGGAATTCAATATAGAATTCGTGGGCCAATTCATGGATCCTCTCGCGGTTGGATCGTCCGAGCCCTTACAGGATCGTCTTGATAAAGCTCGAGAGGCACCATTTGGATTTGCGACGCTCGTTCAGCAGATATTGGGGCTGTTTGTGATGTCGGGTATTGGAGGGGCGATCGGGGGAGCCTTAGCGTCCGTATTTTTCAAAAAATTCCGTCTGGCTCAGTGAGAGGAGACAGGCTCGAGGGTTTCAAACAGTAGCGACAGATCCTAGAGCAAATGCAGGTGGCGGCTTTAAGGAATTCAAGGAGAATATGGGGACAACGCTCGTACCTCCCTTGGTCCTGACTGCGCCAGGCGATGATCTCATTTCATGAGCGATGTTTCGATCGAATCAATTTGTAGACGACTCGAATTATCGCCTGGCCGGCCCAGGATCATCGCCCTGATTTATAAGGGAGCAATCGAGGAACGAGCGTTGTCCTTCTGAGCTTTTCTTGGTTAGGTTGACGCGTATGTGCTGAGTGGGGGGGCAGGCTGTATGAATACGACCGGTTAGGCACTGAAATGGAAATAGCCGCTCGGGGATCGGTCGCTACCTGATATAAAAAAGGGCTGCTTGAGAACAAGCAGCCCTAGTTGGGAAATTGAATTGTGTCGTGGCGTTTACTTGGCGGCCGCTTGGGAGAGAATCTCGTACATTCGAGTGACCATGTCTTTGGGGTCTTCGAGGAGACCAGCGGCCACCATAGAGTTGTCGAATGCTTGCAAGGCTATGAGCTTGGCGAGTTCCGCGTTTTCCGTGCGTTGCTGATTGAGATTGATCATGAGCTGATGTCTTGGGTTGATCTCAAAAAGCACCTCGGTAGGTAAGCCGCTGTCTTGTCCCATTTGGCGCATCATGTTGCGCATTTGCGAGGACATGGCGTCGGGCGAGAGAGCCATAGCCGGACTGTCTACGAGGCGATCGGAAACTTTTACTTCTTTTACCTTTTCGCCGATCGTTTCCTTGAGCCATTCGCAAAGGCCTTTGGATTCGTCGTCGCCTAGCGTACCTTCGGCTTCGGGCTGAGGAGCGTCGTCAAGCTTGAGGTCGCCTTGATCGCCGGATACGAGGGTTTTCTCATCGTACTCACGGAGATTAGACATGACGTATTCGTCAACCGGTTCGTAGAGGAATAGTACTTCTAGGCCGCGAGCTTTGAAGCCTTCGAGATAAGGGCCGCTTTCGATGGATTCGCGGTTCTGACCGATGATGTAGTAGATCTCCTTTTGTTCGTCCTGCATGCGCGACACATAGTCGGCGAGGGTAGTCTTCTTGCCTTTTTCCTGAGCGGAAGATTCGAAGTAGAGCAGCTTGGAGAGCTCGTCTTTGTAGGTCGGGTCGATGGCGACGCCTTCCTTGAGGAAGAATCCGAATTTGTCGAAGAATTCCAAATACTGCTCGGGCCGCTTCTTGGCTTCGGTTGCGAGAAATTTGAGGAAGCGTTTGGTGATGACGCGGCCGAGGTTTTGAATGAGCGAGCGATCCTGCATGGTCTCTCGCGAGATGTTCAGTGGCAGGTCTTCGCTATCGACCACGCCTTTGGCGAAGCGCATCCATTCGGGTAGTAGTTCGGCGGGCTTGGAGTCAATGAGGACTTTACGGCAATAGAGAGCGACCGCGGGATCGATGCGTCCGAATCCTGCGCGCTCCGGGTTTTCGTTTGGCACGAAAAGCAAGGCGTTTATGGATAGCGGGGCGTCTGCGCTGAAGTGCAGGCGGTAGCGAGGCTCGTCCCAAGCGTTGGCCTGGAATTTATAGAATTCGGTGTACTCTTCGTCTTTGATCTCGGATTTGCTGCGCAACCAGAGGGCGTCGATGGTGTTGACCTTCTCACCGTTGAGGTTGATTGGGAATGGAACGAAACTGGAGTAGCGTTTGATGATCTCCTTGATGGATGAGTCGCTAGCGTAGCTTTTTTGGTCTTCTTTGAGAGTGAGGACGATTTTGGTGCCGCGGCGTTGGTCGGTAACTTCTTCGACTTCGTAGCTGCCGGCGCCTTCGCTCGACCAGACGTGGCCAGGTTGGTCCTCTTTCCATGAGCGCGAGTAGACTTTGACTTGATCAGCTACCATGAATGCCGAGTAGAATCCGACGCCGAATTGGCCAATCAGGTTGGCGTTTTTATCGCCGCCTTCTTTGAGGGCTTCGAGGAATTGTTTGGAGCCGGAGTGGGCAATGGTGCCGAGGTTCCCGACCAGCTCTTCCTTGGTCATTCCGATCCCGAAGTCTTGAAACGTGATAGTGTTGGCCGTGTCGTCGGTTGTGATGCTGACCTCGAGTTCCGCTGAATCGTCGAAGATATTCTTTTCAGTAATCTTCAAATGACGCAGCTTCTCGAGAGCGTCTGACGCGTTGGATATCAATTCGCGAACGAAGATTTCCTTTTCGGTGTAGAGTGAGTGGATGACGATATCCAGGAGCTGTTTGATCTCAGCTTGGAATTCGTGTTTTTCGACGTTTTGCGTGCTCATGGTATTATAGATGTGCTGGTTGAAAAAAGTTAAAGGTAGATGCGTTATGCGCCTTACGGCTGGCTTCAAGTTCAATTTTGCCTTAAAGGGAAAAGAGATCGTATGAAAAACGGGTTATCGATGCATTCGGTTTCGGGCGAAAGGCGTTCATTAAGTGTAACGATATCGTGATCGTCCGCGTTCCCCGCTCGCAACAATTTACTATGGCCCTAAAATTTCTTAGATTCGCAGGATCTGGCATTTTCCTTATCGGAGTATTGATATGGATGTTGGGAGGAGCTCGGGCTGGGTTTACCGATACTTCTATCGTGCATCCTTACATCGACGAGATTACTGGGATTGAATCCAAGAAATACGAAGATGGGCTAGTCCCGGGAATCGAGTTCCTTGCGGTAGGATTTTTGGGCTTCGCTGTAATGTTCGGCACCGCAGCATTTTTAGAAAATAAACGACAATCCTAAATCAAATTACAATCAAATGATAAAACGCATACTAGGAACTATCACAGGTATTTTATTGGCTTTTAATGTGTTCGCCGGCTCGGCGACGTTCGATTTCACGGACCCGAGTGGAGTGAGTAACCTCTCATTCGACATGACTGCTCCCGTCGAGTCGATTAGCGGATCAGCGGATGGGATTTCCGGGTCGATTGATTTCGACCCTGCAAAACCGGAAGCTACCAACGGCACGATCTCGGTTGCGACGAGCTCGCTCATGGTGCCGAAGGCTAAAATGCGCGATCACATCATGGGCAGTATGTGGATGGATGCGAAAAAATATCCAGAGATGACATTCAAGCTTTCGGGAGTTTCGGAACTTAAGGCCGCGGGCGATGGCGTTTTCAAAGGTCAAGCCAACGGTACGATGACAGTGAAAGGTGTAGCCAAGGAGTTGAACACGGAGGTGACGATCAAACACTTAGTGGGAAAGCTCGGCGCGAAGCTGCCTGGGAAAAAGGGCGATCTACTGGTGGTTAGCGGCACGCTTATCGTTAATCGCGATGCGTTCAATATCAATGCAGGCCAGAAGTTGGACAAGGTCGCCAATGATATCCACATCGGATTGAATTTTATCGGGTATTCGGAGAACTAGGCGCC
>Ga0315327_10000560_pt1 | contig 18425 bp, 14 predicted proteins | sample M110032315metaG_FD_203460 | JGI IMG/M metagenome (GOLD analysis project Ga0315327, IMG submission 203460) | Ammonia-oxidizing marine archaeal communities from Monterey Bay, California, United States - M1 100m 32315 | ecosystem: Environmental > Aquatic > Marine > Coastal | place: USA: California... | reverse complement strand
TCGGCCTCGCTATCACCCAGAAGCTACATCGAGAATACGGTTCGATCGAAGAACACGAAATCCTTGAATTAATCAAGTCCGGCAAATGATTGAACAGTCTCCTGCCTTAATTCTCCTCCCTCCTTTCCTTGTCGCCATTATCGTGGCATTGGTGGGCTTTCGCTACCAGAAGGTATGCTTTCCTCTCACGATTCTGAGCCTCGCAGGCTCGGTTGCGGCGAGCATCGTCACTTTGATGCGAGTCATCGAAAGTGGAACGATTCGCTACTTCATGGCGGGATGGGCTCCTCCGTTTGGAATCGAATTCCGCATAGACGGATTAAACGCCTTAGTGGCCGTAGCCGTTTCCAGCGTCGGATTGCTCGCTGCGATCTATTCGAAGAATCGCGTTCCTGAGGAGACCTCAGACAAGGTTTCCCAGTACTACACGCTCTTCCTGCTGCTCTTAACAGGACTGCTCGGCATGGTGATTACCGGCGATGCGTTCAATCTTTACGTTATGCTAGAAGTGGCCGCCCTAACAAGCTATGCTCTCATTGCTATGGGCCCCAAGCGGGCTACGCTCGCAGCTTACAAGTATGTCATCATGGGAACGATCGGAGCATCGTTCTACCTCTTAGGAGTCGGCTACCTTTACATTAAGACCGGTTCGCTGAATATGTTCGATATCCATGAGGTATTGAAGGCGAACGATCTCTTCGGATCTCCAGCGATTTTAGTCGCTTTCGTAATGATCACGGTCGGCGTTTGGATCAAGATGGCGTTCTTCCCTTTGCATGCGTGGTTACCGAACTCCTACGCTTACGCACCTACTACGAGTAGCGCCATACTCGGGCCACTTGTCACGAAGGTCATGATTTACGTCATGATCCGTCTCACTCTCACTGTATTCGGAGTTGAATACACCTTTGTTCAGCTCGACTGGAGCAACATCGTCGTCTGGATGTCCGTTCTGGCGATTTTGGCTGGATCGATTTCCGCTCTCGCTCAGACCGATCTGCGAAAGATGCTCGCCTTCCTCATCATCGCAGAAGTCGGGTACATGGTCGGCGGCGTTTGGCTGGCTGACGAAACCGGCATGATTGGCGCGATTTACCACGTCATAGCCGATGCGTTCATGACGCTTTGCGTATTCCTTTTCGCTGGTATCCTTTTCGCCAAAACCGGCAAAAGAGACCTCTCGGCGATGGACGGCCAATTCAAAAAAATGCCGCTCACGCTTGTCGGTTTTCTAGTAGGAGCCTTCTCGCTCATCGGCATTCCGCCAACGGCTGGTTTTTTCAGCAAGTGGTACCTCATTCAAGGTGGCATCAATTCAGGACATTATGAATATGTGATCGCATTGCTCATATCGAGCCTGATCAACGCCGTCCTATTCTTCCGCATGATTGAAATCGCATACTTCGGGGTAAAACCTGCGGAAGGTCACGATCATCATCAATCCGACGATCACGATACCGGACGATCCGAAGCTTCAGCATCGATGCTGATTCCATTGCTTGTCACCGCGGCCCTACTTCTCCTTATCGGCATCTTCAATAAAGACATCGTCGTGATCATAACCGACTTCGTCTCTCCCTTTAACATAGCATCCGGCGCTCGCTAATATGTCACCGACGAACATCACCAGCTTCACTCCGGTCCTCGCCTGCATCGTTTCCCTCCTGGCGGTCCTTCCTATCATTTTGCTTAGGAGCAAACCGAATCTTCGGGAAGGCGCGACATTTGCGGCAGGAATCCTCAAATTTGGACTGGTCGTCTCCATGCTGCCGACGATTCTCGCCGGTACAACGATCTCGTATACGCTTTGGGAGATCGTCCCGAATTTGACAATCGGGTTTCGTGTCGATGGACTGGGAATGCTCTTTGCGTTGGTAGCCTCCTCTCTGTGGATCGTCACTTCGCTCTACTCGATCGGCTACATGCGCGGGCTTAAGGAACATTCGCAAACGCGTTTCTACTCCTTCTTCGCCGTTTCTCTATCGGCCACGATCGGCGTAGCATTTGCGGCCAACCTCTTCACCCTCTATCTCTTCTACGAAATGCTTTCGCTAGCGACCTATCCGCTGGTGACGCATCATCAGGACAAGGAAGCGCGGACCGGCGGTCGTACCTATTTGACCCATCTGCTTACGACCTCGATTGGTTTCGTTTTGCCTGCTCTCATTTTCGTTTTCTTAAAAACAGGCGGCAGCATGGAATTCGCAAGCAGTGGTTTCCTAAAAGGCTACATTGGCGAAACCGAGGCCCTAGTCCTCCTGCTTCTTTTCACCTTTGGATTCGCGAAATCCGGGCTCATGCCCTTCCACTCTTGGCTTCCCGGAGCCATGGTCGCTCCTACTCCGGTCAGCGCATTGCTTCATGCAGTGGCTGTGGTCAAGGTTGGCGTCTTTTGCATTTTGCGCGTCTACTCAGGAGTATTCGGAATTGAATTTCTAAAGGAACTGGACCTGGGAACCATTATTACCTGGATCGCTGCCTGCACGATCATCGTCTCGTCTCTGATAGCTTTGTCGCAAGACAATCTAAAGAGACGATTGGCGTTTTCCACAATTGGTCAGCTTTCCTACATCATATTGGGAATGGCTTTGCTTACTCCCATGGGAGCTACCGGCAGCATGATGCATATTGCGATGCATGCGTTTGGAAAAATAACCTTGTTCTTTTGCGCTGGAGCAATCTTCGAGGCTACGGGAAAAAAGAATATAAGCCAAATGGTAGGAATCGGGAAACGCATGCCGATTACCATGATCGCTTTTTTTATTGGTTCGCTAAGCATCGTCGGCATTCCCCTCGCGGGAGGTTTCTGGAGCAAATTCCACTTGCTTTATGGAACCGTGCAGGAAGGGCAATACGCCATGTTGGCAGTGCTGCTGACTAGTTCGCTACTGAATGCCGCCTACTTCTTCCCGATCGTTTTCAAAGCGTTTTTCTGTAAACCTGGGGAATCTCAATTCGAAGACAAAGTAGAGGAAGCCCATCCGGCTGCAGTCGCCGCGCTTTCCTTTACTGCTCTAGCTACAGTCGTGTTCTTTTTCTATCCCGAACCTTTTTATTCATTGGCGGAAGCCGCAGCTAGCCAATTCACAAACTTTTGATTCCATTCATTATGCATCAAGAAGAAGAACAAGAAATAAAGATACTTTCACATGAACCTTGGGCTGGTTTCAAAAAGGCTTTCATCATCGTTTTCGCCCTACTTTCGATCTACCTATTGATCATATTGCTGTCCTCGCCAGACGGAGGAGCGGCCCACCTTCACCATTAACCAGTTGCCCTCCGAAAATTCTATTAACGCATTCAACAATGAGCGATTCATCTCATAAGTCAAAAACCGCAAAAGCCATCATCGTAGGGCTATTCATTACCTGTGCCCTGGGAGCGTTGGTCGACCTTCTATTCCTATCCGATTCATTCGATAAACACGCTGCTTTCGAATGGGAAAATTGGCCTGGATTCTATGCGGTTTACGGATTCGTGGCCTGCGTTCTACTTGTATTAGTGTCAAAATACATCCTTCGCCCACTGGTAATGCGAGACGAGGACTACTATGAATAATCCACTTCCTCCACAGTTGATTATCCTCATTGGAGGTTTGCTGATTCCACTTTTCAAAGGCAAACTGAGGTTAGTATACATGCTGGCTCTGCCATTATTCGCTTTTTTCAATTACCTAAAATTGGAAGAAGGCATTTATTGGACCTACTCTTTCCTTAGTTTCGACTTGGTTCTGGGTCGAGTGGATAAATTGAGTCTGATTTTTCTGAATGTATTTATCGTGATCACCGTTATCGCGGTTATCTACAATAGCCACGTGAAGGGGAAAATGGAGCATTTCTCAGGTTTTCTCTACGCAGGCAGCGCGATGGGAGTGATTTTAGCTGGAGACTTGATTACATTTTTCATCTTCTGGGAACTCCTTACCGTTGGGGCAGCCTTCCTTATCCTCGTTCGAAAATCTTCCCGTTCGCTCGGGGCAGCGACACGTTACTTATTGGTTCACGTGGTCGGGGGATTGGTCTTATTGGCAGGAATCGTTTTATATATCAATGAGAACGGATCAGCGGATTTCGGCCATATCGGACTAAATGGCATTTCCAGTTACTTTATATTCTTTGGCTTCGGGGTAAATTGTGCCTGGCCGATTGTGCACTCCTGGCTATCCGACACCTATCCGGAATCCACCGCGGGAGGGATTATATTTATGGCCACGTTTACCACGAAGGCCGCCATATACGCCCTGCTCAGAGGTTTCCCCGGAGAGCCATCCCTTGTTTGGATTGGAGTTGGCATGGCTACGTTTCCCATCTTCTACGCAGTTATTGAAAATGACCTTCGAAAAGTATTAGCCTACAGCTTGATCAATCAGGTAGGTTTCATGGTAGTTGGCATTGGTATCGGGACGGGCCTTTCGATGAATGGTTCGGCGGCTCACGTCTATAGCGACATTCTATTCAAGGGCCTCTTATTCATGTCCGTCGGTGCAGTGATGCATCAAACAGGCAAGGTCAAAGCAACCGAGCTAGGCGGCCTTTTCAAGAGTATGCCGTTTACTGGCACCTGTTGTATGATCGGGGCAGCGTCTATATCCGCGTTTCCGCTCTTCAGTGGATTCGTCAGCAAATCCATTATCATGTCTTCGGCTGCGGAAGGAAATCGACCCATAGTATGGCTCGCATTGCTCTTCGCATCTGCTGGAGTTTTCCACCACGCAGGTATCAAGATTCCATTTTTCGCATTCTTCTCTCACGATTCGGGCATTCGCGTAAAAGAAGCGCCGATTAATATGCGTATAGCCATGGGAATAACAGCGGTGGGGTGTATTGCCATTGGAATCTTTCCAGATCAAACGATCTACCCGCTACTGCCGTTCGAGGCTCCCGTCTACGAGCCCTATACGCTTGCCCATGTCACGGGCCAAACCTTGCTATTGTTGTTCTCCGCTCTCGCCTTTACCCTTCTCCTTTTGGGCGGTATTTATCCAGCTGAAATCCGTGCCATCAATATCGATTCCGATTGGATCTACCGCAAAGGAGGCAAGGCGTTCTACGCGGTCATGGACAAGAGCCTCAACTATATCAATGCCCTCGCCTACAAAAGCTTGATAGCGGGAGTAACGAACAATCTGTGCAAGATGGCCAAAGAAGGCCCGACCAGAGCGATGATTCTCATACTCACTCCAATCTGGGAAGTCTCCGGAGTCAGCGCCGAACAGCAGACCGACCTAAAGAAAAACCTCCGCAACCACGTAGAAAACGGCGTCTTCCCAATCGGAATCACCGCATTCCTATCAGTCGTATTGCTCGGGATACTGTTCTTCTTTTAAAGGTTTAACACGCCGATTCAATCGTAGGGCTTGCGCTTGCGCCGCGTTGTCTGAGTTCAATTTGCACCTTCCATCGCGGCACGGTCCACGCTGAGCGGGACCGGCCCTACGTTAAAGTTTAAACCCGTGACACCACTTTCCGTGCTTTGCGGATACTGACGCTTACGACTTTGTACTCGGGGCACATAGCTTCCGTGTCGTGGACATCGGATGTGAGATCGTTGACCATTACTTCCGGGAAATGGAAGGTCGTGCTTAGGACGCCCTGTTTGATCTCGTCGGAAACTTTGGCCTTTATATCGATCTTTCCGCGTTCCGATTCGACGCAGACGATATCCGTATCTTCGATACCATGTTCGGCGGCATCATCGGGATGAATGAATATTACATCTTCTGTAACAATCTCTACATTCGCGGTACGACGCGTTTGAGCGCCGCAATTGTAATGTTCTAGATTTCGATTCGTCGTAAGAATGTACGGGAAGCGATCCTGGAGGTTCACGATTTCTTCGCTTTCTTTGAAAGCATTGAAGGCAAACAATCCTTTGCCTCGTCGAATGGTGCCTTGGTGAAGAATCTTCGTGTCCTGTCCATCGGCTGTTACCGGCCACTGCTTGCCGTTATCGCCAAGCTCTTCCCATTTGATTCCTGCGAAAAATGGAACGATGCGTGATACTTCTTCGAGAACTTGAGCAGGGTCGTAATCCGGTTGATCCACTCCCATCCGGTTCATCATATCCACTACGATTTGCCCGTCTGGCTTCGTTCCTTCAAGCGGTTCGACCACTTGATTTACGCGCTGTACGCGTCTCTCACCGTTGGTGAACGTTCCGCTCTTTTCAAGGAAAGATGCTCCGGGTAGCACGACATCCGCAAGCTCAGCGGTTTTCGTCATGAAGAGTTCTTGGACAACCAATAGATCCGTCGAGCTCAATGCTCGGGCCACTTTTTTACTGTTCGGATCGGTCTGGACCACATCTTCGCCGATTATCCAAAGGGCTTTCAGTTTTCCTGCCAAAGCCGCATCAAACATTTCCGGAATCTTGTATCCGATTTCAGTTGGCATTTCCGTTCCGTAAAACTCTTCGTAACGACTGATCATCTCAGGATCCGTCACGTCTAAGTATCCAGCGCCCTGATGCGGTTGAACGCCCATATCAGCTAAACCTTGAACATTGTTCTGTCCGCGAAGCGGATTAACCCCTACTCCACGTCGACCGATGTTTCCGGTCAGCATAGCCAGATCCGCTATTTGCATAACGGCGAAAGTCCCCTGCGAATGCTCGGTAACTCCAAGGCCATGAAAACTCATCGCGTTGCCGCCGCTCGCATAGGCTATGGCCGCGGCTTTTACCTCTTCGCGAGGAACGCCGCTTATCGATTCCATCTCGTCGATGTCGATATTCAGCAATGAATCCTTAAACTCTTCGTAACCTTCCGTCTGCTCGGCGATGAATCCACTATCAACCAATCCTTCTTTGATGATGTAATGCATCATCATATTCAATACAGCCACGTTCGTTCCTGGACGAAGCTGCAAGTGATGAGTAGCATAAAGGGCCAATTCGGTCCTTCGCGGATCGATCACGATCGACGTTTTTCCGGATATCTCAAACTGCTTCAGCTTCGCACCCGTCACGGGGTGTGCTTCCGTTGCATTTGCACCAATTACGAGAATCGCATCCGTATCCTTGATGTCGTCGATTGAGTTCGTCGCCGCTCCCGTACCTAGAGTACGCTGCATTCCCAAGGCCGTAGGGGAATGGCAAACACGGGCGCAACCATCGATATTGTTCGTTCCGACAATTGCTCGGAAAAATTTCTGCATGAGGTAGTTTTCCTCATTGGTGCAACGGGCTGACGAAATACCAGCCATGGAATCCGGTCCAAACTCCTCTTTGTATTGCGTTAGACGCGATGCGATAAAATCGTAAGCCTCATCCCAGGTCGCTTCCTCGTGGACGCCGTTGCGCTTGATCAGAGGCGTACGAATACGATCTTCGTGATTATAGAACTTGAAAGCGAAACGCCCTTTCAAGCAGGTATGACCCTGGTTTACCTCGGCATCGTAAGGAGCTTGAATTCCTTTAATTACGTCGCCCGATGTAGCCACATCTAAATTACAGCCAACGCCGCAATACGTGCAGACGGTGCGCGTCTTTTTCGTATTCGCAATCGACTTGGACTGGAAGACATCCGAGATGGCCGCCGTAGGACACGCCTGAGAACAGGCTCCACAGCTAACGCACGCACTTTCGTCGAAGCTTTGATCGAGTCCTTTGACTATACGGCTATCGAAGCCACGTCCCGCCATGCTCAATACAAACTGCCCCTGGACTTCGTCACAGGCACGGACGCAGCGGTAGCAATTGATACACTTGCTGAGGTCCGAGGTCATGTAGGGATGACTCAAATCCTTCTCTCGATCGAGATGGGTCTCGCCCTCTGGATAGCGTACTGAATTAATGCCGACCCGAGCCGCCACGGTCTGCAACTCGCAATTGCCATTCACTTCGCAGGTCAAGCAATCGAGCGGATGGTCGGTCAATACGAGCTCGATGATGTTCTTGCGAAGGCGTTGGACGTTTTTGGAATCCGTGTAAATGTACTGCCCTTCCGCAACTGGCGTATGGCAAGACGCGAAGGTCTTGGCCGGACCGTTCTTCTCGAGCGCGACATCTACGCTGCAAACGCGGCAAGATCCGAATGGTTCAAGATTCGGAGCATCACACAATGTCGGAATCACATCCGAACCGAGCGCCCGACGGGCGAAGGTGATCATCGTCTCGCCCGCTTCGATTTCGTGGGGCTTGTTATTGAGGTAAGCTATCTTAGACATGTGAACCCTCCTGGTTAAAGTATTGCTTCAGCTCTTCGCCGAAATACTGCAGCGCGTTTTTGACCGGTAACGGAATGCCGCCCCCGTGGGCGCAAAGCGATGCGGTTTCAAGTGTGTACAAAAGGTCATCGAACAATTCCATATCGATTTTATAATTACCCGAATTCGCCGACTCGAGCATTTCATGAGCACGTTTCGTACCCAGACGACATGGAAAGCACTTCCCGCAACTTTCCACTGCCGCAAATTCCATGAGTTTTTCCAAGTAAGTCATCATTGGGAACGATTCCGGAATACACACGACTGAAGCATGCCCGAGAAGAAAGCCTCCCGAAGCGAACGACTCGAAATCGATGCTCAATTCGTCAATCTTGCTAACCGGAACGATTCCGCCCAATGGGCCGCCGATATGCAGCGCTTTGATTGGTTTAGTGAAGCCGCCGCCGAGATCGTTCACGACCGTTGAAAGCGACGTTCCCATTTCGACCTCGTAGATACCAGGGCGATTAAAATAACTATCCAAGCTAACGAGTTTCGTTCCGTTGGATTTTTCGGTTCCCAGCTTCGCGAACGCCGAGCCGCCATTTTGAATAACGTAAGGCACCGTTGCGAGCGTCTCTACATTGTTTACGATGGTCGGTTTATTGAAGAGTCCCTTCTGAGCTGGGAATGGAGGCCTCACGCGCACTTCCGGGCGCTGGCCTTCTATGCTGCTGATCAATGCGGTCTCTTCGCCGCAAATGTACGAACCCTGCCCTGGCACGATCTTGAAATCGAAATCAAAACCGGCCCCGTTCACATTTTCGCCAAGAAGTCCCGCGTCGCGGAAATCCTGAATCGCCGCCTCCACGATCGGAAAGGCCTCCGGATATTCCGCGCGAATGTAAAGCACGCCCCATTGGGCTTTCATGCAATAAGCGGCGATGATCATACCGGAAAGTACCGCATGCGGCCTTTCCTCGAGCAGGTAGCGATCAGAATACGCGCCAGGATCGCCTTCATCCGCGTTGCAAATAATGAACTTGAGATTGCTTTCCGTATTTCGAGCGAACTCCCATTTCACTCCCATTGGAAACCCTGCTCCGCCGCGACCACGAATGCCTGCCGCTTTCACATCGTCAAGCACGTCGCTCGAGTCTTTGGCCAAGGCCGTTTTGAGCAACGCCGCATAGGAATCCATACCAGGAAATTCCGTCATGAGCACCGACTCGCCTTGGCTATGCATCGCGTAGCGATCGACATTCATCTCTTCGCCGCCCTCCAGGACTGCATCGAGCTGCCCTTCGCCTAAAGCGCTGTAGTTCTTTCCCGCAAAATGAAACGCCCCATTCTCATGACAACGCCCGAGACACGTCATGTGACCGATTTCGTCGGGCTTAAACCGTGTCTTCAGCTCGTCAACCAAACCATCTTGAGTGCCTGCGCACAAACACGCTGAGCCATTGCAGACATATACCTTCTTGCCCTTATTTTCCGGTTTAAGGAAATCATAGAAGGTCGCCGTACCGTAGACGTTGGCCTTTCCAACGAGAAATTCCTCCGCGAGCCGCTCCATATCCTGCGGCGAAGGAGTGCCTTCTGCTGCCGCTGACGCGTCGCCGATCTTAGAAAACAGATTTTCCAGGACGCCTTTACGGCCGCCCAGTTCGCTTAAGTTCCTCGACATAACGGTGATATAAGAGAGCAAATCGTATTTTTTAAAGAATGAACTAACATAAACCCCTCATTCGATCCCTTTTATACAAAGTTATATCCCAATTATACAAAATGTCCAATTGAGAGCTTTCTTCGCCGATATCCACCAGCCAAATCGAATCCCGCTAAAAATCACGCTGCTCCGCCCTTCAGCTAAGCTCATGAACGCCGCCCCGCCCTAGCTACGCGAGGGACTCGCGTCGATGCCCTTCTTTTCGAATTTCGAGCCGCTACCCCCAAACCGCTTTTTCGTCCTCACGCATCACTTAAAGCTCAAGCCACTTCTTGTAAGCATCGATCTTCAAAACCGGATCGTTGCTGGTTTTCATTTGATCCACCATCGAATCGGTCAGTTCTTTCCGAATCGCCGCGTAATTAGGATCCAATGCGTAATTCACTAACTCCTCGGGGTCTTTTTCCAAGTCGAACAACCACGGGTCATCCTCCGTCGAAAGCACTAGCTTGTAGCGGTCGCTAATAGCAGCGACCCAACGCGAATCGTATTCCGTCGATCGAATGTAAACGATACGATCCGTATTCGCTTCAGCTTTCTTACTTCGAAATTCATCTGCAAGATCCACTCCGTGAGCTGCGGGCAAGGTTCCTTCGAATCCCATTAAGTTCATCATCGTCGGACCAAAGTCGGTTGTAGTCATCGCCGAGCGAATAACTTTACTCGGTGCCACTGCTTTCGGATACTTTACGATAAACGCCACGCATGCGGATGTTTCGTAAGGCAGCCCTTTGTTATGCAAACGGTGCTCGCCCATCAAGTCGCCGTGATCCGAGGTGAATACGACAATCGTATCTTTTTCGAGTTTGTTCTCTTTCAAAAAGCCCAGCAGTTTTCCTACGTTGTCATCGATTAATTGCACCATTCCAAAGTAATTAGCCATACTCTGCTGCTTCAGCGCCTGGGCCCAAATGAAGTTACTCGATTTTTGAGAAACCCAAGCGGGCGTTTCCGATTCGCTTTTGAACATCGTAGCGGGCGAATCGAACTTGAGGTGATTGAAGCGCGTGTCATAGGGAGCTCTTACCGTATTCGGACCATGGGGATCCGGCAGGCTCATCATTACGCAAAACGGTTTATCCTTGTTTGCTCGAATAAAGTCGATGGACCGATCCATCAAAAAATCCGTCGCATAGCTCTTTTCATCCGCTCCATTCAAGCCATATGACGGCAGCCCCTTTTTATCGACCGCTCCAACCTTAGGCCCCTGAGGCGTATCCACAAAACGCTTATAGTGCCCTCTGTTATACATGTACGTATTATCTTCGAAACCAAATTTGCGCGCTGGAGCCCATCCCGGCTTAGCGTTTCCATCCAAATGCCACTTCCCAACATAACTCGTCGCATACCCTTTTCCCTTCAAGACTTGAGCAAACGTTAGAACATCGTCATTCATCGGCATATTGTTTTGCGGCACCCCAGTCGCATACGGGTACAAACCACTTAAGAGTGACGCTCGCGAAGGTGCGCAGACGGGAGTCGCCGCGTAAAAGCTCGTCAAGAGCGTCCCTTCCTTCGCTAAAGAATCAATGTGCGGCGTATCCACTTTGACGCCCTCACCCCAAATAAACGACTCCGCATCGGATAGCTGGTCACGGTAGCACCCCAGAGTTCGAAAGTTGTGCTCATCCGTGTAGATAACCACCAAATTTGGCGTCTTCGCCGCAGCGGCCCATTGAACTGCCGAAAATAACGAAAGTAAAACCAGGGGTAGTCGTCGTTTGATCATACAAAATAAATGCGACAAGCAAGAGACTAAGCCGAGAAAATTATCATCAAACCTGGCTATTGCCAAAACTCTCCCAATCCCTTCACCTCTACTCCATGAATTCTCGTTTCTTTCCCCTCCATTTTATTGGGCTGTATTTGGTCTTCACTATCGCGGTCGCCAACGCCCAGGTACGCCCCACATCCATCAGTCCCATTTCGAAAATGGAGCAATCCTGGTGGAAAGAGCGTCATATCGAAAAACTGGCCGAGGCCCAGGAGCGTGGCAACAAGGCACAACTTCTCTTTATCGGCGACTCAATAACTCACGGTTGGAACAAAGGTCTCTGGGCTGAAGCTTTAGGAAGATACGAACCATTCAATCTCGGCTTCAGCGGCGATCGGACCGAACATGTTCTCTGGCGGATCCAAAACGGAGCTCTCGATAATCTCTCTCCAAAAGTAACTGTATTGATGATCGGGACGAACAATACCGGTCAAGGCGAAGGACAACCGGCGGACGAAACCATCCAGGGCATCGAAGCGATTATCGACGAGATCAACCAGCGTCTTCCAGATACAAAACTCATCGTGCACGCTGTTTTTCCGCGGGACCACAAAGCCGACGGCAGAAAACGATTAATCAACGATTCCATAAATCAAGCCCTACCGGATATCGCAGTCGCAAAGAACGCCGAGTTTCTAAACATCAATCATCTCTTTCTCGAAAAAGACGGCACGCTTCCACGCAACATCATGCCCGATTTCCTGCATCCAAACCAAGCAGGCTACGAACTCTGGGCCAAAGGTCTACAGTCCACACTTACCCATCATTTTGGTGCACCCCACAAAGCGATCGATCCCATTGAAATCTCGCTCTGGCCAAACAGCGTCCCCAACCCGCACGATTCGAATCTTATCCAATCCAATGAAACCAGCGGAGGTGTAACCCGCATCACCAACGTAGCGAACCCAAGTATCACTCTCTACAAATTAAATGGGCGGCGGCTCATACCCACCGTCCTAGTGTGCCCAGGCGGTGGATACAGCAAATTGGCATGGGACAAAGAAGGAACCGAAATAGCCAAATGGCTTAACTCCGTTGGCATAACAGCCGCAGTGCTCAAATACCGAACTCCCAATAACCGCGAAGGAGCTCTGCAAGACGCTCAACGAGCCTTTGGCCTTATCCGAAGTAAAGCGACCGAGTGGAATCTCGATCCTAATCGAATCGGTATACTCGGCTTCTCTGCAGGCGGTCACTTAGCGGCTACATTGAGCCACAACTGGAAGACACGCGTCTACCCCAAGACAGACCGGGCTGACTCAATCTCATGCCGTCCCGATTTCACAGTGCTGATCTATCCAGCCTTTCTCGGTGACAAAGACCTTAAGCTAACATCAGAAATAGACATTGGCCCAGAAACGCCTCCCGCATTCATCGCCCAAGCTCAGAATGATCGAAAACATATCCCCAGCGCCATCGCTTATTTCACCGCATTGTACAAAGCCAACATCCCATCAGAAATTCATATTTTCCCTACAGGCGGCCATGGTTTCGGACTCCGGGACTCAGCCTACCCCGTCTCCAACTGGCACGAACTCTGCCGCGATTGGCTATTGAGACTTTAGGCAACAGCTTAGTGGAATCAGTTTTTTAACAACGCTTCGCTTGTTGTTTCTACGAAGCAAATAGGTGCCCCTGCGGGCCAATAGGTCTCATCGTCTACGAAAACGCTTATCGAATAAGCCCTTTCGAGCTATCAATACTACGTTGCCAGGGTACTCTAGTATACCGGAAAAGCAGAAAATGGGATATCCGTCATTCAAATACGACCGCCTATGAAGGGATGATTTCCGAGCTAGGTCACGTAAATTCATTTCACGCACCCTCGATCTTCAGCGATGAACGATCCAACGAGATCGCTAGATCGCAAAAAAACAAACTCTATTTCTTTCGGACGCCGAAAGTCTAAAACTTCAACTCTGCCTTTATTGCATCGAATCCCGCAGGATCGAAAAGCGTCTTTCCTTCATTCATTTGATTCGGACCGGGCGTGCTCCTACCCTTTTCAACATAGCTTTTCAAGAGAGCGTACAGCTCTCGAGTTTTGTCCGGATTCGATTGATATACATTCTTCGTTTCAGATGGGTCTGTTTTCAAATTAAACAACTGTATCGGCGGGAGATCCATTTTCTTCGTATCCGCTGGCCTTGGATAACTCCAACCGCCAGAACCCGGGCACAACGCCAATTTCCAATCCCCCTTCCGTATAGCAAAAGAGCCATTGATAGAATGATGAATCGTAGCCTCGCGGACCTGGCCGGACTTGCCCTTCAACGCTGGGAGGAAACTCACGCTATCTTCGCCCGCATTCGCAGGCGTCTGAGCACTCGTAATTTCGGCGACCGTCGCGAACAAATCCGTCAGGCAAATAGTAGCGTCCGACTTCCCTGTTTTTCGAATTCCTTCCGGCCAATGAGCCACAAAAGGTACCCGGTGACCAGCCTCGTAGATATCAGCTTTATGCCCACGGTACACAGCGCCCGGCTTGTGTCCGACTGCATCCAGTTCCTCGAAAACCGCCCGAGGAGAACAGCCATTGTCGCTCGTGAAAATTAACAGCGTGTTTTCAGCAACTCCATTGCGCTTCAACGCATCCATCACTTGACCGATATGCCAATCTACCTGCTGAACGAAATCGCCATATCCATTAGTACCGCTTTTTCCCTGAAACTCTTTCAATGGAAGGATCGGGGTGTGAGGACTCGGAAGCGGTAAATAGAGAAAGAATGGCTTTGCGGTTTTCGAGCGCTCGTCGATATAATCGATTGCGCGATTGACGAAATTCGGGGTCACCTGCAGATGCTCGAAATCCGCTCCAGTTGGACCTTCGCGCCAAAACCCTTTGTAGTCTTTATTAATGGTAATCCGATTTGGAGCAGCGGTTACTTTTCCGTTTTCAACATATACATACGGATCCATATCGAGAGAGCCGCAATGTCCATAATAGTAATCGAACCCCAAAGCATCTGGTCCATTGGCAACGGGTTTCGAATAATCAATTAGGCGTTTGTTTTTCTTACCCACTCCCACGATGCCATCGTTCGCCGCTCCTTCTTTGAATTGAAAATCCCAACCCAAATGCCACTTGCCGATCATCGCAGTGTGATAGCCCTGCCCTTTCATCAAATCGGCCACCGTGTAGCGCTCGGTATCAATCAGGTGGTCAGACGACCCGCCAAGCACTCCGCGCTTCAAACGGCTACGCCAGCTATAGCGCCCTGTAATCACTCCGTAACGCGTAGGCGTACAGACAGCTGATCCAGAATGCGCATCCGTAAACCGAATACCTTCCGAAGCAATACGGTCGAGGTGGGGCGTATTAATTTTTCCGTCCGCGTTATTGCAACTCAAGTCGCCATAGCCGAGGTCATCCGCCAGAATAAAAACGACATTGGGCTTCGCCGCGCTCAGATTCAAAGCGGCTCCTACTAGCCCCAATAAGGTCAAAAGCATTGATTTCATGGTAACTCGCATCCGTTCACACAAACGCATTTTCCACTTTGGCCAAGCGTGAAACGAAAGAATCGCTCACGTTACCGCGCATCAGTTGCCGTCAACTCTCAACAACCAATCGCGGCAAAGGTCTTTCCACCCGGAAACCGGATAAGCCGAAGGCCGTATCCCATAGCCATGACCACCTGTTGGAAAGGTATGAAGTTCCGAAGAAATGTTAGCTTTCAATAAAGCCATATTATAAGCGATGGCGCTCGGGAAATAACGTTTATCATCCTGCGTTTGCACGATAAATGCAGGCGGAGCTCCAGAATCGAACTTGAAGTCGTCAACCATCTTGAAATTCGCATCGCCTATGTAAGCCGGATAAACCAACACCGTATAGGGGAGCTTTCTCACGAACTTCGCTGGTCTCGACAAGACTCAGGGTATGAGGGGAAGGCACCGCTTTGGGCCAAAGGGATATAACCCGAGGTTTCGCTGCTTTCTTCTCGCCAAAATAACGCGTAAGCGACGGAGCCAAACCTTCAGCCCACAGCTTATAACCCGCTTCATTCGGGTGCAGCAAATCGGGCATAATATTCCGGCGCAAGGTTCCGTCTCTTTCTAAAAAGAACCGATTGATATCCAAAAACTCCGCACCCTTTGCTTTTGCTACCGTTGGGAGAGCTTTGTTAATTTCATCATTCACTAAACGCAAGCGATCGTCCGTTTTAGCTCCTCGAGGGAATACAGCGTGAAGAATAATTTTCGTTTTCGGCAAGCGTTCCTTGATCTCGTCTAAAATCGCTTCAATCCCCCGAATCGTATCAGCCGCAGGCTGACCTTCGTCATGTCCGGTATTATTCGTTCCTATCATTAAAACCGTCACTTTCGGAGCCAGATTCCGAAATGCTCCGTTCTCAATTCGCCATAATACATGCTCCGTGCGATCGCCGCTGAAGCCCAAATTAAACGCATTGCGCCGACCATAACGTTCAGCCCACAATCCTTCCGCCCAGTAATGCGTAATCGAATCCCCTACGAAAAGCAGATCGACCTCCTCCCCACGTTCTTTGGCCTCGGCAAGCTTTTCCTCGTGCCGCGGCATCCACCAATTGACTGCCCATTCAGCATCCTGCCGAATAGGCTTAAGCGAAGCCGGCAAGCCTCCCTGGCCCCAAGCCATAGGAAATAGTAAAAGAAGCGAAAAGATCAGGAAACGAGTCAAAGCAAACGAAGTATTCACAATTTCAAAACAACCTATTGAAAACGCCGCCACTATTCCCTGCATCCGAAAAAGAGCAATCTCATAAGAAACACGCTCATTCAGAAGAACGCCTTCGAATCTTGCCATTTTGCCAATCTCCATCCTTCATTCCCTAAATCACGCTAATACCTATGAAACGTCGTCAATTTCTAAGAACCGCCCTTGCTTCATCATTAGCCTCGTCTGCCTCATTCCAGGCCTTGGCTCTAAGCAAAAACAATCGCTACCGCAAAGAAATCGGAATTCAGCTTTATACGCTGCGTAACGAGCTCAAAGCGGACACGATCGGCACCATCAAGGCCGTCGCGCAGGCTGGCTACAAACAGGTAGAGCCCTATGGTTTCCCTGATGCCGGACTCATGATCCAAGCCTCCAAAGACAATGGCATGGCCGTTAACTCTTCGCATTTCGCATGGGAATCGGTTACCGACCCAAACAAGAAAGGAACCATACCATTCGCCAAAATTCTCGACGAAGCGAGAAAGGTAGGCCTGACTCACCTCGTAGTCCCCTACCTTCACGAGCACAATCGACAGGATCTCGATGACTACAAGCGTCTCGCTGAGAACTGCAACCGCGCGGCTCAGCTATCCAAACAAGCCGGCGTTCAACTCTCCTATCACAATCACGCATTCGAATTCCAACCGCAAGAAGGCGGCAAGATAGGCTACGACATCCTCATAAAGGAGTTCTCGCCCGAGATGAAATTCGAAATGGACGTCTTCTGGGTAGTCGTTGGCGGCGCAGACCCTGTGAAGCTCATAAAAAAGCTCAAAGGGCGCGTTTCTCAACTCCATCTCAAGGACGTCAAAAAAGGCATGGCCCTCCCGAATTTTGGAAGCATTCCCAAGGACGCTTTCAAGGAATTGGGCAATGGTTCGATCAATATGGAGCCGATCATCAACGCAGCCGACAAAGCGGGTGTGGCTCACTGCCACGTGGAGCAGGACCAATCGCCGAATCCCATCAAAAGCATCCAGCAAAGCATCCAACATTTGGGCACGTTTTAAACGCATTGTATTCAAATCCGAACACCTCAAAATCTCGTTTCATTTCAACCGATTCGAGCGTCGACCTGGACCTATACAGCGACCTCGGTATAAGTAGTCGACAAAGAATACATTAGTAAAAAACACTAGCTTCGCCAAAACAGATCTCCAAGAAATCGCCGTTTTTATCCAATACATTCAATCAATAGTTTGCGAAAATTAATAGTGTGGAAACGGATGGCTCCAACTCGAAAGACCCTCACGAGTTTGCAAAGCATTCAAGTCTCTATCGGGAATTCCTAGCAGAGAGAGAGGAAATCTTAAGGCATAAATGGCTCGAATCCGAAAGGTCGGGAAAAGATATCGGATTCGAAAGAGCCCTAATCGACTGGACGCGCAACCACAGAGATGCTTGGCGTGCCGAACGACGAACCGCCGGTTAATCCGAAGAGCAGATCCCGCAGCAGCGTCTTTAAGCAGAATTGTCACCCAGCGGGTTTGCTCGGTACCATGAGCAGTGCATTCAGGACCCGCTCCACCGTAAAAAGCCGAATTTCTGAGCACCATCGCAATCGAGTCGAAAGGTCGCTGGGGTTCCTCGCCCAAGCAATTGGAGATCTGCAGAAAGGCTCTTCGATTTGAGCCCTATTTCATCGCAACGAATACAGTCTAAACGATATGGCGGGATAGATCGATAATTGGCTTTTTCGCCATCATACTTCCTCCGGAAGCGCTTCTTGATCATCTTTGTCCTTTGTCTAAAACCATAGGTCGCGGGTACGGAAAATTGGCATTTCAAAAAATCGTCGATTTATCCCAAAAATAGGGCTTGCGGCACCCTTACCGATTTTCGACTTATTCAATATTTTTAACTTTTTCTGTAACATTTAATAGAGCTCGCATATATATGATGGAGCCCGCCTAATTTATTGACTAAAAGAATCCTCCCACGCCCCTTGAACTCCAGCGCCCAACCAATCGATTTCTACGAAGAACTGCTCGGTCGGCTCCAACCCCGACTTTACGGCTATATTCTTTCGATAACCGCCAGCCCCACCGACGCCAAAGACGTCCTCCAAGAAAGCAA
>Ga0315327_10000557_pt1 | contig 18435 bp, 17 predicted proteins | sample M110032315metaG_FD_203460 | JGI IMG/M metagenome (GOLD analysis project Ga0315327, IMG submission 203460) | Ammonia-oxidizing marine archaeal communities from Monterey Bay, California, United States - M1 100m 32315 | ecosystem: Environmental > Aquatic > Marine > Coastal | place: USA: California... | reverse complement strand
ATCCAGTCTTTTCCCATTCAATTCTACTCCCCAATGTAAATGAGGACCAGTAGCTCTTCCGGTAGAACCTACTTTACCTATTAAATCACCTCTCTTCACTATATCGTCATTTTTTACTGATACTTCACTAAGATGAAGATAAGATGTAGTTAAACCTTGCCCATGTCCAATTATAATTGTTCCTCCGCTAAAATATAGATCATCGTGAGTAAAAAGAACTATGCCATCCATTGGGGCTATAACTTTGTTGCCTTCAGGAAGAGCTATATCTATTCCATAATGAGGGCTCTTCGCTTTGCCATTAAGTATCCGTTGGCTACCATAAACTCCCGAAATAGGGCCTGAAGCCGGAACACTAAATCCGTTATTATAGAAAAGATCTTTAATTAAAAGTGCTTTATTTCTAGATTCTTTAACGCTTTTACGTTCTAAATATATTCTATCTAGTACTGATTTTGGTGGATCAACTTTTTCTTTTTCAATACCATTAATTCTTTGTATATTATAAGATCTTTTTTTTACATTTAATGTAATCTTTTCTTTTACTTGATTATCGAGAATTATTTCTAAAACTTGAATAGGACTTGGGTCCCTTTGGAATCCTAATATAAAAGTTCCCTGATCAGAAACTAATATATTATTTCCGTCTAGCCGTGCATTAGAACCCGGAAAAGTATTAACTAAAATTATACCCCCAGCTATGATTTCACCTTTTATTGTAGTTTTAGCATGTGCAATTAAAGTAATTGATAAAATAAAAAAATATAAAAAAAATGCCAAAAATTTTATTAAAATATTATTAACCATTTTTTTTTAGTAATGCTTTAATTGTGCCATCATAAAAATAAATAGTAGCTTTAGTATCTTTAATTACATTCTTTGATCTTATAATAGATTTATTTTTTTCATTTTTTATTAGTGCAAAGCCTTTCTCAAGAATTTTATTATAACTATAAGCTTCCAAAGCTGTAGAAGACTCAGTGTATTTTAAACGCATCCCACTAATGAATTTTTCGTATTTCTCATGTATACTTTTAGGTTTATTTGTAAATAAGTGATATTTCTTATCTATCAAATTTTTATAAACTGAATCTAATAACATAGCCTTAGAAGATAAATTTTGAATTTGGTTTTTACAATAATTTAAAGGAGAATAAAATTCTATTTTATTTTTAGAAATTTTATTTTTAGAGTTCTCCATAAGAAAATTTGTTTTATAAGTTAACTCACTATTTGTTATATCTAAACTTTGTATTTTATTTTCAATAATTTTAAAAAAATTGGGCAAAATATATTTTTTATATTTTTCTTTATAAAAATTAATTCTATTCTGAATAGAAGATATAATTGCATTTGCAGAAACTTCTACATTGTTTTTAAGTACACTTATATCTGGTAAAGCAATCTCTGCAGCAGCTGTAGGTGTTGGAGCCCTTACATCAGCAACATAGTCAGATAGAGAATTATCTATTTCATGACCAACTGCCGATATTATAGGTATTTTTGACTCAAATATTGCTCTCACCACTTCTTCCTCATTAAAAGCCATCAAATCTTCTAAACTACCGCCTCCTCTTCCTACTATTAAAACATCAGGAACCTGAATATTTGTTTGTAGCTGAGACAAATTATTAATCTCATTAATGGCTTTTGATATTTGTCTAACTGCATCAGGTCCTTGAACAGCTACTGGATAAAAAAGAATTTTTACTGGAAACCTATTTCTTACTCTAACAATTATATCATCAAAAGCAGCACCAGAATCAGTGGTAACAATACCAATTATTTCCGGGATATAAGGTAAGGGCTTTTTAAATTCTTCTTTAAATAAACCCTCTTCGGCAAAAAGCCTTCTTCTTTCCTCAATTAATTTTAATAAAGCTCCTTCACCAGCAATTTTAATAGAATTAATAATAATATTATATTTTGATCTAGGAGCATATGTTGAAAGTCTTCCTATAACCAAAACTTCTATACCATCTTCTAATTTAAAATTAATCCTGCTTGCTTGCCCTTTCCATATAATACCATCAATTAAAGAATTATTTTTATCTTTTAATGATAGATATACATGGCCAGACGAAGCAGTTGTTAGGCCAGAAATTTCTCCTTTAAGATGAATAATATCAAAATTAATTTCTAAAGTTTTCTTTAAAGCATTACTTAATTCTGTAACGGTATATTCTTTGATATTACTTTCATATGTATTATTATAATTCATATACTACTTTCTCAATTAAAGACTTAATATTAATAAAATAGAATGTTATATATTGCTATAAACTTTAACATCATGAATATTAAATAGGAACAATTAATGAAAGTATTAGTATTAGGAAGTGGTGCGAGAGAACACGCAATGTGTTGGTCATTAGCTAACTCTCCTCTTATAACAAAATTAATCTGCGCTCCTGGAAACCCGGGAATAAAAGAAGAAGCAGAATGTATAGATTTAAATATTAATAATAATGAAGATATTATTTCTTTAGCCTTAAAAGAAAAAATTGATTTAGTTATTCCTGGTCCAGAAATTCCATTAGTAAACGGAATAATTAATGACTTAAATAAAGTAAATATAAAAGCCTTTGGTCCCTCAAAAGAGGCATCACAACTTGAAGGGTCTAAGAAATTTACTAAAGAAATATGTAAAGCAGCAAATATTCCAACTGCAAATTATGAATTTTTTACCAATCAAGATGATGCAATACATTATATAAAAAATATTAATACACCTATAGTTATTAAAGCTGATGGATTAGCTGCAGGAAAAGGTGTAATAATTGCAAAAAATAAAGATGAAGCAATCTTAGCAATAAAAAACTCCTTTAAAGGAATTTTTGGTGAAGCAGGAAAAACAGTTTTAATTGAAGAATATCTTGAAGGAATAGAAGCAAGTTATTTTGCTCTATGTGATGGAGAGAATGCTATTCCTCTAACCAATGCACAAGATCATAAAAGAGTAGGAGATGGTGATACTGGACCTAATACAGGTGGAATGGGAGCATTCTCTCCTACACCTAACCTTTCTGAAGAGGACAATGAGCATATTTTAAATAATATTATAAAACCTACACTAGCAATGATGCATGAGAGGAGAACTCCTTTCCAAGGTATACTATATGCAGGTTTAATGCTCACAAATGAAGGACCAAAACTAATAGAATATAACGTTAGGTTTGGAGACCCAGAATGCCAGGTAATTCTAAGCAGAATTAAATCTAATTTATTTGAAGCTATTCTTGCAGCTGTTGATCATACACTTAATAACTTTCATATTAGATTTTACGATGAAGTTTCATTGACTGTTGTTATGGCATCAGAAGGTTACCCAGGAAAATACAAAAATGGGTCAATTATAAAAGGTATTTCAGAAGCAAATAATATCAAAGGAATAAAAGTATTTCATGCTGGAACTGAACTAGATTCTGATCAAAATCTAGTTTCCAAGGGAGGTAGGGTATTATCAATTACAGCTAATGCTAAATCCATGAAGGAAGCGAGAATTTTAGCATATAGTGCTATAAAAAATATTAAATGGGATGAAGGCTTTTATAGAAAAGATATAGGAGAAAACTAATCTATATACATTTTAAGTCCTTAATTTTTTAAAAAAATTTTGAAGTATTTCTTTAGATTTTTCTTTTTCAATTCCACTAAATACATTTGGTTTATGGTGACATGTATTATGTTCAAATACTTTACTGCCATATTTAATGCCTCCACCTTTAGGGTCATCAGCCCCATAGTATAAATTTGCAATTCTACATAAAGAAATTGCTTGTGCACACATAGCACAAGGCTCTAAAGTTACATATATATCTAACTTTTCATGTCTTATAGATAGTCCCTTATCAGCTAATATTTCTGAGGACCTGTTTAAAACTATCATTTCAGCATGCATTAATGGATCCAAATACTTAACCATTAAGTTACCTGATTTAGCAATTACATTACTTTTGTGAACGGTAACTGCGCCTACAGGAACCTCTCCATTTTTTGATGCTTTTTTTGCCTCTTCAATGGCTAACAACATAAATTTTTTATAATTATTATTTTCCATGATTACATAAAATAGCATATATCTATTAATATATAATAAAAATATTGGGTATTATGTCAAAACCTATAATTGCTTTAACATTGGATTATGAAACTAATAAAGAATATTCTAAATTTCCCTGGTACGCTATAAGGGAAAATTATTTCACTGCTATTGAAGAATGTGGTGGGATAGCTATTGGCATTCCTCATAACACTAATAATGCTAATTTACTTCTAAAAAAGGTAGATGGATTATTAATTACTGGTGGTAATTTTGATATCAACCCCAATATATTTGGCGAAAATACTATCCACAAAACAGTTAAATTAAAAGAGCAAAGAACAAAATTTGAAATGCTTGCATCAGAAATTATACTAGAAAACAATAAGCCTCTTTTAGGTATTTGTGGCGGAGAGCAATTAATTAATGTTCTCTATCAAGGAACATTAATACAACATATACCAGATGAAATTGAAAATTCTTTGGAACATGAACAAAGTAATCCTAGAAATGAAGCAGGACATAGCATAACTATAAAAAAAGATACTAAACTTCATAGTATAATATCTCAAAATAATATAATGGTTAATAGTGCTCACCATCAAGCCGTAAAAATACCTGGTCAAGGCTTGATAATAAATGCTTTTTCTGAAGATGGTGTGATAGAAGGAATAGAAGACCCTAGCATGAATTTCTGTATTGGTGTTCAATGGCATCCTGAGTTCTTCATTCAAAATAGCGACAAACTATTATTAAAAGCATTTATCAATTCTTGTTAAATTATTATGAAAAAAGATATAAAATTAGAAAGAATAGCTAAAAGTATTGCCTCTACAGGTTACTGTTCTAGAAGACATGCTGAAAAATTAATTTTAATGGGTGAAATAAAAGTAAATGGAAATAAAATATTAACACCTGCATTTTTTGTAAGTAAAAATGATAAAATTACTGTTAAAAATGTAATACTTCGTAACTCTAATAAAACAGAACTATTTATTTTTCATAAACCTAAAGGAGTCATAGTTAGCAAAAATGATCCACAAAAAAGAAAAACTATATATGATTTTCTTCCTGCAAATATGCAACAATTTCATTATGTAGGTAGATTAGATTATAATACTGAAGGGTTATTATTATTAACAAATAATGGCAAACTAAAAAGACACTTAGAATTACCACTAAATAAAATTGAACGTAATTATAAAGCTAAGATACATGGTAATATAAAAAATTTGAATAAAAAACAATTGTCTAAAGGTGTGACTATTAAAAATATTAAATATGGCCCAATTTATATAGATATAATAGAAAATAAAGAAAAAATATCATGGTTAAACGTTAAACTTTATGAAGGAAAAAATAGAGAAATTAGAAAAATAATGGAATATTATGACCTTATTATTAATGATTTAATAAGAATTCAATTTGGCCCATTTCATTTAAAAAACCTTAAAAGAGGAGCACTAATAAGTATTAAAGAAAAAGAATTAAATTTATTTATAAAAAGTATAGGTGAGTTGTGATAAGAATATCTGGAGGAAAACATAAAAGAAAATATATTAATACTCCTCATAATTATAATACTAGGCCAACTTCTTCTCGATTAAGAGAGTCTATATTTAATATATTGCTACATTCAAAACATTTACCTAAAAACTTTATAGATATGGAAGTAATAGATATTTTTGCTGGAAGCGGTGCCTTAGGACTAGAATCTCTATCTAGAGGATGTAAATATTGTACCTTTGTGGACTCTTCACAAGAGGCTATTGAAACTATTAAAAAAAATATTCAAATGTTAAAGGAAGAAAAAACAACTAATATTATAAAAAGTAATGCTATGAATCCTATAAATAGTAAAAATAAATATGACCTCTGTTTCTTTGATCCTCCATACGATATTGAAAACTTTTCTACTATTCTAAAAAAATGGATAAAATCTAACTTGATGAAACAAAATACACTTTATGTATATGAAAAACATAAAAATACACTTCTAAAATTAGAAAAAAATATTGAGATTATTGAGAAAAAGCAACAAGGAATTAGTGAAATAATTATCTTAAAAAAATATTAAGTTCTTCCAAATAATTTTTCTATATCTTTGACACTTAGTTTTATAAAAGTAGGCCTACCGTGATTACATTGGCTAGAATTTGGAGTAACCTCCATTTCTCTTAGTAAAGCATTCATTTCAGAAGTTAAAAGGAGCCTTCCAGACCTAACACTTGAATGACATGCCATATTACCGCATATGTTATCTAATCTCTCTGATAAAATAAATTCACTACCAAAGTTAATAATCTCGTCTGCAATATCCTTTATTAAAATAGAAAAATTAACCTTATCTAAAATAGCAGGATGTTCTCTAATAAGAATTGTATTTTTATCAAACTCTTCTATTACTAATCCTAATTTTATTAGATTATCTTTCTGCTTGATAATTACGTCAAAATGATCCTCAGTTAATTCAACTACTTCAGGTATAAGTAATATTTGTTTTTGTATATTACTATTTAAAAAACCTGCCCTAATTTTTTCCAGTACTATTCTTTCATGTGCTGCATGCTGGTCTACTAGTAAAAGTCCATTCTCATTTTCAGCAATTATATAAGTTCCATGTGCTTGAGCTATAGCTGAACCCAAAGGATAAGTTCTTTGCTTATCAAAACTATCACTATCAAAATTATCAGTAAATCTAGATGAAGGAGCAATATTTATATTATGCAAATCTAAATTATTAGGATCATTATTGATCAAATTTACTTCTTTAGTATTAAAATTCATTTTATCTATTAGGGCATTAGAAATTTCCGTTGCAGTATTTAATCCAGCACTTTCTAAAGACTTTCTAACACCGGATACAATTAAAGATCTAATCTTTCCAGAATCCTTGAATCTAACTTCGGCTTTGGCAGGATGTACGTTTATATCAACATCTTGAGGAATTACCTCTAAAAATAATACAGCTACCGGAAAACGATTATTTTCTATAAGGCCTTTATAAGCACCTCTGAGTGCTCCAATTAAATTTCTATCTTTTACAGGTCTATTGTTGACAAATAAATATTGTTCTCTTCCTGTATTACGGTGTAAAGTCGGCATACCTACCATACCAGCTAATATCAAGCCATCACGTTCTATTTCTACAGAAACAGAACTATTAATAAAATCTTCGCCCATAACTTGATTTAATCTATTTTTAGTACCTTCAAAATTAGCTTTTTTACTTTTATCCCAATAAAATATCTTTTTAGAATCAATAATTAGAGAAAAAGTTATTTTAGGATGTGACATAGCTAGATGCTTTACTACTTCTTTACAATAACGAATTTCTGTTCCATTAGTTTTCAAAAACTTTAATCTTGCTGGAACCTTTAAGAATAAATCATTAATAGTTACCTTAGTACCAAATCTGATAATAGAGGGCTCAACATTCTTTTTATTATTAATAATTGATATTTTCCAAGCCTCTTTTTTTGATTTATCATATGACTCAATACTCAAATTAGCTATTGATCCAATAGAAGGCAAAGCTTCTCCTCTAAACCCTAGAGAATCTATATGCATTAGATCACCATCGCTGATTTTTGACGTTGCATGACGCTCTAAACACATATTTAAATCATCAAATGTCATGCCATTACCATTATCTATAACTTCTATTAAAGATTTTCCACCATCTGTCAAATATATCAATATTTCATTTGCTCCTGCATCAATAGAGTTCTCTAATAATTCTTTTAAAGCTGAGCTAGGTCTTTCTATAACCTCCCCAGCAGCTATCTGATTTATTAAATTTTCAGGTAATTTTTTTATATTATTCATATTATTTTAATCTTTTAGATACATTATTTTTAATTTTCTCTACTGCATTTTGAGTATATGGATCCACCTGCATTAATTCTGCAACTACCAAAACTTCTAATATAAATTTAACCATTAATTCTGTAACAGTTTCAACCGTGATATCAGGTATACTTATAATTCTTACTGATCTGTTATTTTCTTTTAATGCTGAAAAAGTAGAATCCGCCATAATATTCTGTATTTTACCAAAAGTTAATCCTGATAATAATATGTCTTTATCAGCTGTTGGAATTTTGTAGCCCTCAATATTTGCAACTTTAATAAAAGTGTAATTTGCAATATTTGGTCCGTCTAACCACATTTGTAACTGGCTATGTTGATCTATACTCCCTTTAGCAGTTAATAAAAAAGATCCTTTAGAATCTTTACCTAATGATTCATTCCATAATTGTTTATACCAATTAATAAAAGCGGCCAAAGCATCCCCATAATGAATAATACAATTTAGCTTTCCACTTAAATTATTAGTTTCTGAAAAAACTGATGAACTTAATATGAATGAATTGTCATCAAAAATATTCCTTAATGTATTTCTAGCAGTATCCCTTATTGAATAAGGGTCAATGCCCATAATGGTAGCAGGTAATAAACCAGTAGAAGAAAAAACAGAAAAACGTCCTCCAATATTTTCATGTTGTATGGCTTTCAAAGAATATTGTTTTACAATTCTGATAAGGTCGTTTTCCTTATCATTTATATTCTCACACATGACCATCACAGACTCTTTTACTTTAATATCATTTGCAATTAACCAATCTATAATTAACAGTAATAAAGCTATTGTCTCTGTAGTTTTTCCTGATTTAGAAATTGCAAGAAATTTTGCAGTATTTGGTTGTATTGAATTTAATATTTTAGATACTGAATTTGAATCCAGTGTATCTAAAATATGGAAATTTATTTTTTTATTTAAATTATGATTTGAATATGCTTGAATTAAAGCATCTGCTCCCAAACTGGAGCCCCCGGTTCCAATTAGAACAAAATCTGTTAATTTATTATCAAAAGTAAAAAAATTAGCATTTTGAACAATTTCATCAATATCTTTATCTGTATCAATTAGAGAAAATATAGGTATTTTATTAAGTTCAATACTTTTTTTAAATCTAAGTAGTATATTATTAGTTTTGTTTAACAGATCATTGTTAATTGCCCAGTTAGAAGATCTAAAAATATAATTCTCTTTTACACCCATTGTTACTAATCTATACTTCCTTCCTTTTCAGAAATAACCGCATCTATTATTTTACTTTCTTCTTTATTTCTATTTTTTTCTTTATTTTTATTAAAAAAAGTACGGTCTCTTTGATTTACATCTTCTAAATTTTCCTCCTTTGATCCAAATAAGTCAAAATCAAAAATTGCATCTAAAAATGATTTTTCTTCTTCTATCAAGTCATTATTATTATTTAATTCAGTCCCTTCAACTTGATCATAATCTTCTATATTAGTCTCTATATCTTTAATATCAGATTTTAGCTCTTGAATTCTTTTTTTCTCCTCTTCTGCATTAATTGTATTTTCTTTTTTTTCTCCTTCAAATACAGCATCAAAATCTAAAATTTTATCTAATAGAGGCTTCTTAATTTTACTAATTGAATTTTCATCATTAATAACTTTCCTAATATTATTGTCAGTATCCTTATCTCCTAAAGAAATTAATAAAACCTCGTCTGCTATTGTTAAAGATTCATCTAAGTTTACTTCTTCTTTAAAAATAACGTTTTCATCTTCAGAATCATCCAATACTACGTCAGAATCTATAGGAGGTCTTAATTCAAAATTAGGAGGAACTGATAAAGGTTTTTTCTCATAAACTTGAAACTCATCAGGAGCTTTTTTTATAAGTCCAACTCTTTCTTTCACACCTCCACAACTAAATAAAAACAAAATGTTAATAAGTAATATAAATTTAAAAAATAATTTAATGTTTATAAGATTCACTTTTAAACCTTTCTTTTTTTATTTTCACTAAATTCACTATATAAAAAAATACAAGCTCCTATACATATACTAATATCAGCAATATTAAAAGCTGGCCAATGTAAATTTTTCCAATAAAAATCAATAAAATCAACAACAACTCCTAGCCTTATTCTATCTATAGCATTTCCCAATGCGCCTGCTGAAATTAAAGTCATTGCATAATAATGCTTTTTAGCAAAAATAGCCCAGGATATTAACCCTAACCCAAATGTTATACCAATAAATGAAAATATATGTGGGAGTAATTGGCCAAAATCTCTAAATATTCCAAATGCCACTCCAGAATTAAATACTAAAGTAAAATTTAAAAAAGGTAACAAAATTAAATCTTTAGAATCAGTTAACATATAACTCAAAATTTTCATCTTGGAAAATTGATCGAGTAAAATAATAATCACCATTAATATTAAAAAATAAATATTTTTTTTCATTTCTATTTTACTACTTCTGTGCATCTTTCGCATATAGGCTCATCCGAAGAATAAGCAAAGTTATCGAAAATTTTCCAGCATCTACCACATTTATTTCCTTTTGCTTTAAATACAACGATTTCCAAACCTTTTAAACTATCTTCTTTATATGCTCCCTTAATATTAGACCCTTCAACAATCTCTGATTTTGAAACAATAGCTATTTCATTAATATCAATAGACTCAATTAAAGAAATATATTCATTACCTTCAACATATAATTTAATATAAGCATCTAGACTTGATCCTATAATTTTATCTTGCCGTGCCAATTCAAGAGCACCATTAATAATTCTTCTTATTTTTCTAATATTGATCCATTTTTTATTTAATTCATCATCTAACCAATTTTCTGTAATATTTGGAAACTGTTTCAAGTGAATACTATCTTCATTATCTGTTCCAATGTAAGCTAACCAAGCTTCTTCTGCAGTATAACAAATAACAGGAGCAAGCCAGGTAGTTAAACATTTAAATACTTCATAAAGTACAGTTCTAGTTGATCTTCTTTTATCGTCATTAAAACCATCACAATAAAGCGAGTCTTTTCTTATATCGAAATAAAATGCTGAAAGGTCTGAAGAACAGAAAGTATGTAATTCACTATAAAATGTTTGAAAAGTATAATTTTTTACTGAATTTTTAAGTAATAAATCTAACTCCTTTAATCTATGTAAGACCCATTTCTCCAATTCAGGCATTGAATCTATATCTATAGATTCAGACTCATCAAAATCATTCAAAGCGCCTATAGTAAATCTAATAGTATTTCGAAGACGCCTATATGACTCAGTTACTCCTTTTAAAACTTCCGGGCTAATTCTTACATCTTCTGTAATATCAGTCATAGCAACCCAAAGTCTTAATATATCTGAACCTGACTGTTTTATGATGTCTTGGGGAGAAACAACGTTTCCAATACTTTTAGACATTTTGCGTCCTTGACCATCTAAGACAAAACCATGCGTCAGTACTGCATCAAATGGTGCTCTTCCTCTAGTTCCACATGATTCTAGTAGTGAAGATTGAAACCACCCTCTATGTTGGTCAGAACCTTCTAAATATAAATCCGCAGGCCATTTTTGTTTATCACGATTTAAAACAAAAGAATGCGTAGAACCTGAATCAAACCAAACATCTAAAATATCTTGAACGCCTATGTATTGATTTGCATCATATTTATCTCCTAAAAATTTTTGAGGATCTTCTGTAAACCAAGCATCTGCCCCTTTTTCCTCTACTGCTTGAGCAATTCTCTCTATTACTTCAGGGTCTCTTAAAATTTCCCCAGTATTTTTATTTAAAAAAACGGTAATAGGAACTCCCCATACCCTTTGCCTAGAGACACACCAATCGGGACGATCTTTAACCATAGATTTAATTCTGTTTTTAGAAATAGAAGGCACCCAAACTGTATCTTCAATTGATTCTAAAGCAATCTTCTTTAAATCGTTCTTCTCCATAGATATAAACCATTGCTGTGTTGCCCTATAAATTATAGGTTTTTTGGATCTCCAGGAATGGGGATAACTATGCATATATTTTTCTGAAGCAAATAAAGATGAATTTTTTTTCAGTGCATCACAGACTGGTTCTAAAGCTTTAAATACATGTACGCCTGCAAAAAGCGGAACATTGGAAAAATAAGTACCCCCATCTTGAACTATATCGGGAACTGGAATACCATATTTCTGACCTAGTTCAAAATCATCCTCTCCATGGCCAGGTGCAACATGTACAAATCCTGTTCCTTGTTCTGTAGAAACAAAATCTCCTTCTAATAAAGGTACGTTAAAAGTATAACCTTCTTCATATAAAGGGTGCATACATATAGTTCCTTCAAGGAGTTCACCTTTAATTTCAGAAATCAAATCATATTCCAGAATATTTGTGTCCGATAAGAATTTTTCTAATCTCTCCTTTGCTAATAATATTTTCTGACCAATCTGAATTTGATCATTATCATTATTATTTTTTATTTCTATAACTATATAATCTAGTCTTTTTCCATAAGCAATTGCTCTATTTGCAGGAATAGTCCATGGTGTGGTTGTCCAAATAGGAATATATGTGTCTTTTAATATAGATTCTTTGGCTGAAGAAACTTTAAAACCAACAGTTATAGCAGTAGACTCTATATCTTTATACTCCACTTCAGCTTCAGCTAAAGCTGTTTTTTCTACTGGGGACCACATAACAGGTTTAGAGCCTTTATATAAACTACCATTTTCTATAAACTTACCTATTTCTCGGACAATCTGTGCCTCTGCATCAAAACTCATAGTTAAATATTTATTATCCCAGTCTGCAAGAACAAATAATCTTTTAAAATCATCCATTTGAGCTCCGATCCATTTATCAGCAAAGCTTCTGCATTCTGCCCTAAAATCAGCAATCGGAATTTCTTCTTTATTAATGTCCTTTTTTTTATATATTTGCTCTACTTGCCATTCTATAGGTAAACCATGACAATCCCAACCAGGAATATAATGAGAGTTATAGCCACTCATCTGTTTACTTCTATTTATAATATCTTTTAAAATCTTATTCATAGATGTACCAATATGAATTGGTCCATTTGCATAAGGTGGACCATCATGTAGAATAAACTTTTCCTTATCCGTAGATATTTCTCTTAATTTCTCCCAGAGATTTATCTTATTCCATCTCTCAATCATTTCAGGTTCACGTTCAGGTAAACCTCCACGCATTCCAAAACTTGACTTAGGCAAAAATACTGTATCCTTATAATCCATTTAAATTTTCCTTATTATACCAAAAAATATTAAATATTATTTTCTTCTAATATTTTTATAGCTTCCTTACAATCTAAACTCATTTGTTTTTTAAGACTCTCTATATCAGAAAAAACTTCTTCATTCCGAATTTTCTTTACCAATGAAACTTTTATACGTGTTCCGTAAATATCTCCACTAAAATTTAGAATATGTGCTTCCAAGAAACGTTTCTTTCCATTAAATTGTGGCCTTAAACCTGAAGATATAGCAGACATATAAGTTTTATTATTAAGTTTTACCCAACCTGCATATATTCCATCTTCTGGAATAATTGTATTTAAATAATTCACATTTGCAGTTGGAAAACCTAACTCTCTTCCTAATTGTTCTCCTTTTACAACCTTACCTTCTACTTCATAAAAACAGCCTAATACTTTTTTTACTTCTAACATTTTTCCTGTCTGGATCAAATCTCTAATGAGGCTAGAAGAACACCTAATATTATCGCTAGAAATTTCGTCAATAATATGAACTTTAAAATTATTTTTTTGCTCCTTAGATTTAAGGAAAACTACATCTCCTTGTCTTTTATGTCCAAAACGAAAATCATCTCCTATTACAATATGTTTAGCTTTAAGACATTTAGATAAAACAATTTTAATAAAATTATCTGCAGTTATATTAGAAAAATTTTTATTAAATCGTTGTGCCAGAATAATATCTATTCCTAAATCATTTAGTTTCATGGCTTTACTTCTAAAAGATATAATATTATTAGGCGCATATTCTGGACGAATAATTTTTAATGGATGCGGATAGAATGTTAATAAAATTATTTTTTCATCAAGTGTTGTTTGAAGAGATTTAGCATAATTCAGAACAGCTTTATGTCCTAGATGTAATCCATCAAAATTACCTATTACAACTATTGAGCCTCTGACAATATTTTTTAAATCAGTAAATTCTCTATATACAGAAATCATTTATTAACTCTTTTTTAAATCAATTATACTAATAACCAGCCTTTACCATTGGGATTATCAGTTGCTTTAACATAACCTAATTCTCGCATATGCAATAAATGAGCTAAAACAGACCTTCCTGCTGCTTTTATTAAACGATTATCAAGGTTAGGATACATTTTTGAAACTAAATCAGGAATATAAGATATATCATTAGTATGTAAATATTTTTTTATCTGTTTTTCTCTCATCTTTCTGTGACCTATAAGTGCTTTTACAAATCTTTTTGGTTTTTTAATCATTTCCCCATGAGACGGAATGTAATATTCATCTTCCCTCAATAGCATTTTTTCTAAACTGGAAAAGTAGTCCCTCATATTACCATCTGGAGGTGATACCAAAGTTGTAGACCAACCCATGATATGATCTCCCGTTAATACAGCTTTAGTGCCCTTAACAGAATAACAAATATGGTTAGAAGTGTGACCTGGAGTATGTATACATTCTAATTCCCAATTTGACCCCTTAATAACATCTTTATCTTTTATTAAAGCATCTGGAATAAAATTTAAGTCAGCTCCTTCTTCACCTTCTTCCTCCCCATGAGGTCCATAGCCCATTACCACCGCACCTATTAGATTGGCTAAAGGTTTTGCTGCTGGAGAATGATCAGCATGAGTATGAGTAACCAATATATGAGTAATTTTTTCTCCCTTAGTTTCATTTATTATAGCTTCAATATGTGAGGGTATATTGGGTCCTGGGTCAACTACAGCAATCTCTCCCGAACCTATTATATATGTTCCAGTTCCATGAAGAGTATAGGGACTGGGATTAGGGGCTACTATCCTTCTAATACCAGGAATAACCACTTTAGATTTAGCATATTTAAATTCTAATTCATGTGTCAACAGCTCTTGTAAAGACTGTTTGCTAGTTTTTTTATCTTCCAAAAATTTACTCCTAACTTTTTTTATAAATCGGTGTACCTTTGAATAATAAATATATATAAAATATAATAGATTATAACCTTCTTAAAATGAAAAAACACAAAATAATGCAGCAAAAAAAATATATAGCAAGAAGTATGGTTAAGGAAGAGCTAAAATTTACTCCAAAAAAAGAAAAAGGTACTAAGATAGCTAGACCTAGAAATGCAGCTAGCTTAGTTTTATTAAAAAAATCTAATAAAGAAGTAAAGGTATTATTAGGAAAAAGATCAGATAAAACTCGCTTTATGCCAGGAGCTTGGGTTTTTCCTGGAGGTGTTTTAGATAAAAATGACTATAAAATTATTGAAACTACTAAATTAAATAATAATATTATAAAAAAATTAGTAGTATCTAATAATATGCAAACTGCAAATGCTCTTGCGATTGCTTCTATTAGAGAAACTGTTGAAGAAACAGGTTTAATACTAGGCAAAAAAACTAAAAAAGTTTCACATATAAACGACAAAAACATAAGTAATGGTATAACTATTATGTCAAAACAAAATTTAGTTCCTGACTTAGCAAAGCTTATTTATCTAGGCAGAGCGATAACTCCTACTTTTAGCCCTATACGTTTTCATGCAAGGTTCTTTTTAGCAGATGCAAAATATCTTATTGGAAAAATAAAAACTACCAGTGAATTAGTTGAAATTAAATGGATCTCTCTAAAAACAGCAACTAAGTTGCCAATGGCAGATGTAACAGAATTTATGATTAATGAACTATTACAGTATAATGGAGATATATCTATTATAAAAAAAATGTTAAAGAACCGCCCTATGTTTACTTGGAAAATGGGTAAGCAATGGATAACTAGAAAATAATTATGTCTATATAAAATGAAAAAATTCACTGAAGAGCTTTATAAAAAATATAATCAAAATATAACTATAGAAAAAATTATAGCTAACCAAAAAAGTAAATTCCAAAATATATTAATATTTGATTCAAAATATTTTGGAAGAATTTTAACATTAGATAAAGTTGTACAAATAACAGAATTTGATCATTTTTATTATTCAGAGATGCTAAGCCATATTCCAATTATCGCTCATGGAAAAGTGGAAAGAGTATTAATTATAGGTGGGGGCGATGGAGCAATAGCTCATGAAGTCTTAAAGCATAATTCTATTAAAGAAGTATTTATATGTGAAATAGATAAAGATGTAATTAATTTGAGCGCTAAGTATTTAAAAAAAATTAATTTTGGGTCTTTAAAAAACTCTAAAGTAAAAATTATAATAGAAGACGCTTCAAAATTTATAAAAAAAAATAACTTCAAAAATTATTTTGATTTAATTATAGCAGATAGACCAGATCCAATAGGACCCGGGAAAAATTTATTTAAGATTAAATTTTATAAAGATATTAAAAATGCATTATCAAATAAAGGGATAGCTGTATTTCAAAATGGAGTACCTTTCTTCCAAAAAAAGGAACTTAAAGAAACTAAGAATCATTTAAAATCTACTTTTAAATATTCTGGATTATATTTAACTGTTGTACCTACATATATTGGTGGTTATATGGCATTAACTTGGTCATCAAATGTAATAGATCTCTCAAAACCAGTAAATTTAGACAAATATGCTAAAAAAATTAATAAATTAAATACACAATACTATACAAAAGAAATTCATTGCACTTCTTTTATTTTACCACAGTGGATAAAAGAAATTTAAATAAAATATTCTTTTAATCTCTGTAGCCCATTAAAATCAGAAACATAAACAGAAGTATAAGCTCCTGCCGAATAAATTATGACTTTATCTCCTGACTTTAAATTGTTGGGTAATTCATAATTATATTTTTCATAAATTATATCCGCACCATCACAAGACGGACCAGCAATATTTACTGGGCTACATTTAGAGTTGTTATTAACCGGACTAATTTTATACCGTATTGCTTCAGATTCTGTTTCAGCTAAACCACCAAATCTTCCTATATCCAAGTAAACCCATCTTTTATTATCACTATCATGTTTTTTTGATACTAAAATAACTTCTGATTCTATAATTCCTGCCTCTGCTACGATAGACCTACCTGGTTCTAATATAATATTTATTGGGCTACGTCCAAATATACTCTTAATTGATTTATTTAGTTTCTGAGAAAATGACTTTAAGTTAAAATTAAAATCATCATAATTAACCGGTATTCCTCCTCCAATATTTATAAAATCTATAAAAATATTTTTTTCTTTTAAAGACGAATAAACTTCAAAACATAGTTTTAGAGACTCTATCCATCTATTTATATTAACTTGTTGAGAACCTACATGAAATGATAAACCTACAGGAATAAGCTTCTTTTTACTGGCTTCTACCATTAATTCTTTAGCCATACTAACCGAACAACCAAACTTTTTAGATAAAGGCCAATTCGCTCCTTGATTTGGAACTTGTAACCTACAAAAAACTTTTGAATTTTTCGCATTATTTTCTATCTTATTTAATTCATCTATAGAATCAAAAGCAAACAACTTGATACCTTTTTTATGCGCCCATAAAATATCTTTCTCTTTTTTTATAGTATTACCAAACGATAAATATGCTGGATTTATTGATTGTGAAAGACACAATTTTATTTCATTTTTACTAGAAACATCAAAATAAGAACCTTCATTTTTTAAACAATTTAGTATTTCTATTGCAGGATTAGCTTTAACTGCATAGTAAATTCTACTTTTAGGAAAAAATTTCTTAAGATTGTTATATGACCTAGAAACTAATGATAAATCAATCACTAAAAAAGGGGTTTCTAGTTTAGAATTTTTTATAAATTTATTTATATTTATAATATTCATAATTTAATTAATAAGTCCTCTTTTTAATCTTTTTATTTCCACTTTGCTAGGCTTAAATTTTTTCTTTAAAAAATTTAATGATAATTCAGGGTTTGTATTACCACACATAAAAATATCAAATGCCGCAAAATTTCTTTCAGGCCATGTGTGAATACTTATATGCGATTCAGCTAATATAGCGACTCCAGATACTCCTTGTCCTTCTCCGAAATGATGAATATTTATTTGTAAAACTGAAGCTCCAGCCTCTTCAGCTGCCCTTTTAAGTAAATCTTTAACTTTATTTTCATCTTCTAAATAAAGACAATCCCACATATCAATTAAATAATGATGGCCCGCAAATATTTTCCCATCTTCTACCACAAAGTGATCAGAAGCAATATGTGTATTTTTTAAATATTTAGAATCTAAATCCATAAAATAAGCACACCTAAAAAAAAATTTATGGTACCACTGGTCGGACTCGAACCGACACTGAGTTGCCCCAAGCGGATTTTGAATCCGCCGCGTCTACCAGTTCCGCCACAGTGGCCTAATAAAAAATAAGCAGTAATATATAATTTTTA
>Ga0315327_10000556_pt1 | contig 18467 bp, 19 predicted proteins | sample M110032315metaG_FD_203460 | JGI IMG/M metagenome (GOLD analysis project Ga0315327, IMG submission 203460) | Ammonia-oxidizing marine archaeal communities from Monterey Bay, California, United States - M1 100m 32315 | ecosystem: Environmental > Aquatic > Marine > Coastal | place: USA: California... | reverse complement strand
CCCTAAATTTCTTTCAGTTTGGGGAATGCTTCGTTCCACAGGCGCTTCATTCCGTAATTGGAGCCAGCATTCATAATGCATTCTAATTCCTGATGCGCCGACAGGATGGCCGAAACTCTTTAACCCCCCGTCAGTATTTACTGGCAAGCTCCCTTCGAGCCCAAAATTTCCATCTAAGACATCGTTCCATGCTTGTCCCCGTTCGGAAAAACCTAAGTCTTCCATAAGAACTAGTTCTGTAGGCGTAAAACAGTCATGGACTTCCGCCATGGCAAGCGCTTCTTTAGGGTCATCAATTCCAGCTTGTTGATATGCATCTTTTGCCGCTGCCTCACATTCAGGGAAGGTCGTATAGTCGTAGTTCGGATCCATTAACCCTGAACCATTTCCTGAAACAAACGATAGCGCTTTGACGAAAAGAGGTTTGTCAGTGTAGTCGTAAGCTTCTTCGGCAGGTACGACAATCGCTGCGGCTGCTCCATCTGCCACTCCAGCGCAGTCAAAGACACTCAATCGTCCAGCTACGGCCGCCATATCGCAAATCTGTTCAGCTGACATTTCCCGCCGAAACTGGGCTAAAGGGTTTCGGGCTCCGTTGTAGTGGTTTTTTTCAGCAATTTTTGCTACGACCATTCGTAATTGGTCTTCGTCTACCCCATATTTCTTTGCGTAAGCGGGCAGAACAAGACTATACATAGCAGCTGCTGTAAGCGTCCTGTTTGTCCCTGCAGTTGGAGTTGGAAATGCGTTCAGTCCTTGGTATCCACTGTCCTTTACCTTTTCAACGCCGACAGCCATCGCCACGTCGTAAGCACCGCTCGCTACTGCGTAGCAAGCTTGGCGAAGCGCTTCGGATCCTGTCGCACAATAATTTTCAACTCGGGTAACGGGCTTTCCTTCTAATTTCATTGGCATTGATAACGTCAACCCACTCATCCCACTTTGAGCGGTACCTACCCAGTAGGCATCAACTTCTTCCTTGGTTAGATTGACTGACTCAAGAGTCTGCGTTGTGGCATCGATGACAAGGTCGTCTTTACTTTTATCCCAATGTTCACGGAATGGCGTACATCCGATAGAAACTATTGCGACTTTGTCTTTAATTCCCTTGGATGCCATTTTCGTCCTTCCTTTAACGTACTGGTCGTACTTTCCAAAAGTAGTTGTGAATCCCATCTGCAGTAAAAAGCTTTCGAAATGTTGGGGTAACTTCCATCCCTATAGCCACATCATCTGGGTCAACGTCTGTTATTTCAATTGGAATTCTCCCGCCGCCCACAAAGTCAACTACTGCGAAGATAACTGGTGGATTTTCTGAATAGACGAGATGGTCTACGGTGAAGGTCGCTACTGTACCGATTTTGTTACCCATTGGTTCTTGCCCCATCGCATCAATCTCATCTTCCGCATTGACCGATACACGTGATGGAGGCATATGGATTAAGCCTGTCTGGTCGCCTTTGGATGCGACAAACCCATGTTTCCATTCAGATTCTCGTATCGCAGCAGATGCAGAGATGCGAGTAGGCGTTGGTCTATTAGGTGATTGGACTGGAAGCATTCCTTTCCATTGGAGGAATTTCCTATAGGAAACATTCCCTCCTTTGATTATTTGATCCTGCAATGCAGTTGTATTTTCTTGGATGCCATTTTTTTCAAAAATAAGGATTTCTACTCCATCAGCAATTACGCAAAGAGCGATCTTCTCTTTCAGTTCCGCATTTTCAAGTGCTGAAACTAATAACATAGCTGCTTCTGCCGAACCGCTATTACCTATAGTTTGCGAAAGATCATCAAGTACCTCTTCTACGCCAAGACTTTTCGCCACTTGTTTCTTTACTCTTTGATTCTGGCCAACAAGAACTAAAGTATTGATGTCTTCAGTTTCAAGCCCCGCATTCTTCAGAGCCTTACCCCAGGCTCGATCAACTAGAGGTAAGTAAGTTGATTCAACGAACCGAGATTCCCAAGTCTTTGAGGTTTCTTCCTTAGGGCTTCTCCACCGGTCTATAAATTCTTTCGTAACTGTAGACCCACCCAAATAGTGTGCCAGAAGAGTCCCGTCATCCTCGCCTCCGACAAGCAAGGCGGCAGCAGCATCTCCGCTATTGCGTTCATCGTCTCCTGAAGGTAATCCATTTCTTATGTCAGAATGGATCAGGAGAATTTGTTCACTTGAGTGAAGTGCTGCCTTTAACGCTCCAACGCCTGATTTTAAGCCACCGCCGAAATCAAATGCTTGAGTTTCTTCAGGCAATTGCAGGGCAGAATGGATAACATTTGCATTCGTTTTCTCCATGTAGGGGGGGTTAGCCGTAGAAAGCCAGATTGAGTTCGGTTGGGAATTCTCCTGACCCGACAGAAGAGAACGAGCGGCTTCAAACCCCATTGTGACAGTGTCTTCGTCGTGAGCTGCAACTGACCGTTGACCCGTTGAAGTGCCTGATCCAAAAAAATCATTAATTGCAGACCGATCTAATCGACGGTAAGGCACGTATCCAGCGGCTCTAAGAATTCCTCTCACAGTCATAGTCTAGTGACTTGATTCCATTCTCAGGGACGAGAACATTATTCGTTGGAGTTATCCAACACCTTTTTTATAAAGAAGAAGCAGGTCTTCTTCGCTATCTGCTTGGATAAGAGCATCTGTCCAACGGTGGAAGCGCTGGCCTCCCTCTTCATTTCTCCCAAAGTAAAAATGCGACTTCGCTCCAGTTTTAACCGTTTTTTGGATTCTGTTGCCAGTGTAATAATCTTCCTCAGCTACTACATAACGTAAAAAATCCATTGTCTGGGCAATGTTCTCTTTCTGCTCTTCAGTAGGTGTGAAAGTAGCTAAGAAATTCTGGTGAGTAATCGATGTATCGGGGTCAGATCCAGGAAATAGTTGGGAAATCATGTAGATATGCCCACCGGCATCAAAAGACGCTATTGAGATGTGGGGGAAAATAGTCCAAACTCCGCTGACAAGTTTCGTATGAGGCCATTCCTCTTCAGGGAGGTCCGCCAAATCTAGGAGTCTATGATCAGGAGCTTGCACCCGTTGATGCGCTCCCCAATTATCAAAAATTGATTTATTGTTGTAATCGGGCCCAAACGTATCCTTGTGGAGGATAGGAAGATGATAGAAGTCAAGGTAGCCGTCATACGCTACTTTCCAATTTGGCCCTTCAACAGTTTGCTGACCAACTAGTTCACAATTTGCCAAATCATGACTCTCTAGGTACTCGTCATAACCCGCGAGGAATTCATTGAGGTGTAAATCATTACCTGGCGTAATCGAACCCCAAAGAATCCCTACACGCTCCTCCACATTCAACGGCGTTAATCCCATACAGGAAGTATCTACCTCACCAAAATCCTGATCATCCAAGATAGCGACAAGGTCACCCGTGAGATTATACGTCCACGCATGATACGGACACGAGAAACTCCTCGTGCTGCTATTCCCGTTATCAACGAGTTGGGCTCCTCTATGGCTACACATGTTGACGAAACCACGGACAATACCATCTCTTCCTCTCACGAGGATAAGCGGCACTCCGCATACCTCCATTGCCTTATAGTCACCTGATTTTTTCAGTTCTGCAGAGAAACCAAGCACCAGAGGTACGCGTGAGAAAATCTTTTCCATTTCAGCTTCCCACCGATCAGGGTCAAAATAATTCTCAACTGGAACCTTCGCGACATCATCAGCAAGGGGTACCGTGCCATTTTTTGCGTGATGCAAATGTGATCGTGCTAACTCAACTAGCTTTTCTCTAGACATATCCCCTCCATGCTATCGTATTTAGTTTTGCATGAAATTTATAGTGGTGTCACTTCTGTACAAAAAAAATAATTCAATTCCTACAATCACCAGTTTCAACGGCAGTTTCCGATGCTTGCGAAGTTACTTTTTCAAATTCCTCGCTTGAAATACCGTATGAGATACCTTCATTATTCGTAGATCTTGAGAAAACTAACCCTATAACTTCTTCATCTGTATTGACTATTGGTCCTCCTGAATCTCCTGGGGCGACATCTGCGGACAATTCCATCCCTGACCGCACATATGCACCATCTCCATAAATATCAGCTATTGAAATATCTATTAGGCGTTTAATCTCAGAGTGAATAGCCTGAATTTCTTTTCCACTACCGACCATTAAAACAACATCCATGTCTAGGCGTGGCTTACTAATTTGGAGAGGTTCCTGAGTTATTCTTGAACTATCTAATAATGCAAGATCAGTCTGAAAATCTATAGATAGTACAAAGGAACTAAATTCTCTACCATCAGAGTCTATGAGTTTAAGAGTTTCACTCCCAGCGACAACATGCGCGTTTGTAAGAACTCCTTGTTGAACTAGAACTCCGGTACCAAGCGAATTCTTCCCGCAGACTAATCCTTCAATGTTGAAAACCGAGCGTTTAACTTGGTCCATTTCTCCAGACGAAATTAGAGGAACTCTCGGAAGGACACTGCAAGCTGCAATAGCATTACCAAGGAGAAGCAGGGTAATGCTAATCACCGAAAAGACTCTTAGCTCTCTAGACATATCCAAAACGGTAGCGCGTCTCTAGGCGTTATCCCTTTAGGATGATCACTTGATGGATAACTTTTGATCATTTGCTCAAAGATCCATCAAGTACCTATTTCAGCAGAGAAGAATTGGAATGAACGATCAAGAAATAAAGGGCGTTTGGCTTGGATTGTCTGGCTACGTTCTTTGGGGGTTATCCCCAATATTTTGGAAGGCTCTAAAAGATGTTGAGGCGCTTGATATTCTCTCGTGGCGGGTTATTTGCACGTTTATCTTCACAATTATTTGTAACGGATTTCTCAAAGTCAACAGAGGAAGAAGTAAACAAAACTTCTCACCTTCGAAAAATAAATACTCGTTGGTCGCCGGTCTATTAATCGGTTTTAACTGGGGGATGTTCGTTTGGGCAGTTGAAGCTAATCATGTCGTTGATGCTTCTTTGGGTTACTTTATGAATCCTTTAATGAATGTTTTCCTAGGTGTGGTTTTTCTCAGGGAAACCCTCCGTAAAGCTCAATGGGCTTCCGTTGCTCTTGCTGGGGCCGGTGTGATATGGCTTACTTTTGCATTGGGGTCATTCCCATGGATCTCGCTAACCCTTGCAACATCATTTGCTTTTTATGGATTGATAAGAAAAGTTGCACCCGCTGGGCCACTTAATGGCCTTACGATCGAAACGACGACCCTTGTTATCCCAGCTATTCTTTTTCTCCTAATCCGAGGGAATGCTCCTGACAATTTAACTAGTAGCACTGGAACCACAATCCTGATTCTTCTTTCAGGTGTAGCTACGGGCATCCCACTGCTATTCTTCGCCTCTTCAGCTCGCAGAGTCCCACTAAGTATCCTTGGCTTGCTCCAATACATCACACCAACTCTGCAATTCCTGTTAGGCGTTTTCGCATACAACGAGGACTTCGACAACAACCGCCTTGTAGGGTATATCATCGTCTGGAGTGGATTATGTATTTTCGCTTTCGATAGTTTCCGACTCAACGAAAATGATAAGACTTTAACTGATTAATTTCGCAAAAAGATTCTTAATATACTCTTAACTAAATCTAAGATTGTATTTACTATACTCAGACACAATATGGACCTAACCTAAATGAAAGGACGGTCCAATGACCAAAACAAACTTTAAGAAACCCTTTGTTACAGCGGTAATATCTTCACTACTATTCGCAGGAGCAATTGTTACTGTGCCCCTAGTAGCTTCAGCCCAAAGTGGGTCTGATGATGGTAACGAGGTTATAGATACCGATAAAGGTAAAGAAGTTGCAGATCACAACAACGGTAAGGGGAAAAAAGAAAAAGCAAACTCCCTTCGAAATGGGAAACACGGGAAAAAATTTCACGTCCTGGGCGAAGTTATTGAATCTCTCGGTCTTGATAGAATAGATTTACGAGATGGCATAAAAGCCGGTCAAACGTTTGGAGAAATTGCTGAAGCAAACGGAATCTCCTCGGAAGCAGTTGTGCAAACCATCGTGGACGTACTTACCGAAAAATTAAACGAAGCCGTTTCTGAAGGAAAGATAACTAGCGATGAAGCTTTAGAAAAAGCTTCCCATATACGAGAGCGTGCAGAAGAGACTGTAAACAATCCCATCGGCGATGGTAAGGGGAAAAAAGAAAAAGATAACTCCCTTCGAAATGGGAAACACGGGAAAGGACCGCTTTCAGATTCTCTTAGGAAGTGAAAGTAGTTAATTCTTTATCTTCAACACCCTTACCGGCCGCTCCCTCACTGGCTGGTAGGGGTGTTTTGATATTTTACTGATTTTGAACAAGTATGATTTCGTTTGTGTTCATAAGGTTTGAGTGAAGTAGTCTTTACCCATGCGTGCATGGCAAGTTAAAGAATTAGGAAACCCAGCAGACGTTTTAGAACTGAATGAGATACCTGATCCGCCAGATCTCCAAGCTGGTGAGGTGCAGGTCTCAATTCAATCAGTTGGAATTTCTTTCCCTGATGTGCTTCAGTGCAGAGGGGAATACCAGATCAAACCTTCGTTACCTTGGGTGCCAGGAGGAGAAAGTGCTGGAGTTATAACTGCAATAGCAAGCGATGTTAAAGATTTTGGTGTCGGAGACAGGGTAATGATGCTCGGTGGAGGTTTAGTTGAGAAAGTCAATACATCTTCATTCGGATTGTGGAAAATCCCAGAAAATTTTGCCTTTGAAAAAGCAGCCGCTGTGCCCGTGAATTACGGGACGACTTGGTTCGCTCTTCATGAACGAGCCGCTCTGCAAGCCGGAGAAACATTATTAATTACCGGTGCAGCGGGAGGCACAGGGTCAGCAGCTATCCAACTTGGTAAAGCAGCCGGTGCAAAAATTATTGCGATTGCTGGTGGTGAAGAAAAAGTTGAGCAAACACTTCGTTTAGGAGCTGATCATGCCATTGATCACCAGTCTACGCCGGATTGGGTGGATGAAGTCCGGGCGTTAAGCGATGGAGGTGTTGATGTTGCGTACGACCCAGTAGGTGGCGATACTACCCACCAAGTGCGAAGATGCATGGCTTGGGATGGAAGATTGCTGATTATAGGATTTGTTGCTGGGATACCTGATTTGCCAGCGAATCATATGCTTCTCAAAAACTACAGTGTCGTCGGAGTCCATTGGGGAGCTTCTCTAGGACGCAACCCTGCATCTCTGAACAATCAAATGGTTTCTGTTCTGAGTCACGCTGAAACAGGAGCCGTTGATCCACTAATTTTTCCTCCTTACGAGTTCTCCGAAGGGGCAACTGCTATTCAGGATCTCGCAGATAGGAAAACATGGGGGAAGGTCATCGTTCGTGTCGGATGACTCTTACTACCTTCCCATAACAAAGGACTACAATCACCTCACTGTACGACGAAGTCAAAATGGTCGAGCGTTGTATGTCAAGATCGATAATCCCCCTATCAACCTGATCACAAAATCGCTTCTCATTGACTTGATTAAATTTTCTCAGTGGGCTGAGAAGGATGAAGAAAGCACAGTTCTTGTCTTAGAAAGCAGTAATCCTGATTTTTTTATTGCACATTTTGATGTAGAAGCCCTCCTAGAAATAGATAGTGAATCAAGAACTGGACCCGCAAATTCATTAACAGTTTTTGATGAATTATGTGAAAGGTTTCAGAAGATGCCCAAAATAACTATCTGCGTTATCAGAGGGAGAGTTGGCGGTGGCGGAAGCGAAATCGCTATGTCATGTGATTTACGTTTCGCTGAACTTGAATCCGCAAAAATGAATCAAATGGAAGTACCAATAGGTATTATCCCAGGTGGAGGCGGGACCCAAAGGTTACCAAATTTGATAGGTTATCCTCGCGCAATTGAGTTAATAGTTGGTGGGCTCGATCTTGATGCAGAAACTGGTGAAAGATGGGGGTATTTCAATAGGTCACTCCCTTCAGCCGAACTTACTTCTTTCGTCAATAAATTTGTTCAACGAGTCTCCAACTTTGGCCCAGATGCAGTAAGGGCAAGTAAGCGGGCCCTTCAGCTAACACTTCCTGACTTCACCGAAGGATTAATTGAGGAAAACAATTTATTTAATGAGAGAAACCATTCAGAAAACGGTAGATACCTTATGCATCAATTCCTCAAACTAGGGGGGCAGACTGCTGAACAAGAACTTAGAATTGAAGATTTCGTTCTTGAAGTCACTAATGAAGCAAATTTCAAAGAATGAAGTTGTTATTGGGAAAATGAGATGAAACCTATTAAACAAATACGGTCATTTAGAAGAAGTGGGAAGGTTATGGCGATTTTTTCACGGGTTTTCTCTAGACATGATTTTCAAGAAGACGTTGACCTACCAATAGATTCTCCGATTCTTTTCGCTGCTAATCATCGAAGTTTTTTTGACGTCATCATTGCGTGGGCTGTTTTTTCAAAAAGCGGCATTAACTGCCACTGCTTTATTCGAGCGGACCTCTTTAAGAAACCAGTAATTGGGTCGTGGCTGAAACGAAATGGCTGCATTCCAGCATCTCGTTCAACTCGTGAAGAAGCGGAAAAACGAGCTATCACTGAATTGAATGCAGGCCATGCAGTTGCAATCATGCCAGAAGGAAGACTAGTTCCAGCTAGTGAAAGACTTGATGGAGTGGGTCAAGGCCGACCTGGGATTTCGAGAATTGCGCGTGCAACAGGGGCGAAGATCGTTCCTGTTGCTATCGAGGGAAGCGAAATCGTCTGGCCATTAGGGAAAGCATTCCCGATACCAAAATTAAAAAAACCATTAGTTTCGGTCAGATTCGGAACTCCATTCCATCTCACTTCAGACGATGATATTGAAAATGTTGAAACGATCATGAACAGCATTAGAGATCTTCTCACCGCAGAGAAAGGTCTCTAAACAAAACTAGTTCAACGAGATTCGTCTCCTCTTCGGAACTCAAGAGTTAAACCATTAATAACTTCGACAAGGTCATCCTCGAGAGGGTTATTAACTGCATTAATGGAATCCTCTAATTGCGATGGTTTAGTCGCTCCGATTATGGGAGAAGTAATAACAGGATTAGCTAGAACCCATCCAACCGCTAAATGAGCGAGTGTTATCCCTGCTTCCTTTGCAAGCGGTTTGAGAGCATCAACCACGTCATGTTTCTGTTCACTCCAGTATCTTTCCAAGTATCTTTTGCCTTGACCACCTTCCAACGTAAATCTTGAACCCTCCTCAGGTGCTTCACGTTTGTGTTTCCCAGTAAGGAAACCTCCTGCAAGCGGGTTATAAGGAATAACCCCAATCTCGGCGAATTCACATAATTTTAAAAGCTCACGTTCCGGCTGGCGGAATAGAAGGTTATACCTTGGTTGGACCGTATCAAATCTAATAGTTGAAGCATTTTCTGATTTTCCAAGCGTCAACGCTAGAAGCCATGCCGGGTAGTTAGAACATCCTGCGTAGAGAATTTTTCCTTGTCGCACAAGGTCATCCAAAGCGCTAAGGGTTTCCTCCATTGGAGTTTCATAGTCAGGGAAATGCACTTGGTATAGGTCAATATAATCAGTCTGTAATCGGCGTAAAGATTCTTCAACAGAATCTATAATGTTTCTTCGACTGGATCCCCCCTGCCAAGGATTATCGCCTGTCGGGGCCCAAAACTTTGTCGCGAGAACAACGTTTTCTCTTTTGGGTTGAATCCACCGCCCAATGATATTTTCAGTTTCTCCCACTAGATCTGGTTTCCCATTTGCAGGGTATATATCTGCTGTGTCGATAAACGAAATTCCGGAATCCAATGCATAATCCAATACCGCGTGTGAAAGATTCTCATCACACTGATTTCCGAAAGTCATTGTTCCAAGACACAAGCGAGAAACTTTGAGACCAGTTCTACCTAATCTTTTATATTCCATTATTTGCTTCCTTTAGTGAATTAAATCGGTTTGCAATCCGAATCGCAACCATCATCTGTTTGCGGAACTGGCGACTCGGCTGGGCGGTGCAAAATTGCAGAATCAAACTTGACTCTCCACTTTTCAGAGTCAGTTCTCACAATGGTTCCATCAACTATAAGATTGTAGCCCCCGCTTTCAGTTGGTGGCCAAAGTATTGAGATTCTAGAATTCTGCTCAGCGTTCTTAGAGCTTCTCTTTCCTAATCTAATCAAAAGTGAATCTTCACTAATTTCAAAACTTGAATGTGTCACATGTGGATAATCACCGGCACTAGATGTAACAAAATACGCGGATGTTCCAAACTCTTTAATAGTGTGGATCAAATTTTCTCGATCAACAGGAATGCTCATGCGAAAACTGTTCGGCCAATCCATTCAGCTATCAAAGCTGGTTTTTCTTGTCCTTCAATTTCAACTGTCATTTTTCTAGTTAAGTCCACAGCGTTACCCTTTAGAACTACGTCTACAGCTTGCGCAGTAGCACGAATTTTAGAACCAGCAGGGACTGGATTGATGAACCGCACTTTGTTCATTCCATAATTTACTCCCATTAAGATCCCTTCCATTCGTGGAGTTTCAACTGGGATGGTTGTTGAAAGATGTACGAGCATGGACAATGTCAAAAACCCATGAGCAACTGTGCCTCCGAATGGAGTTTGCGCTGCACGCTCAGGATCAATGTGAATGAATTGATGGTCAAGTGTTGTATCTGCAAAATCATTGATTCTTTCCTGAGTTAGTTCAAACCATTCACCAGCTACTGCGTCGTCTCCAACTGTTGCCAACATTACTTCATAAGCTTTTTGCGCATTTTCACTCATATTTCCTCCATATCGTTCTATATGAGACTAGACCTTGAATTCTAAAGATAGAAATCTAAAGAACCTAGATTCTGAGGTAAATAAGGTTTGATTAGTGCGCTTTAAGGAATTTAGTGCTATCTATTTCATGTGGCTGATTTTCCAGATCCCTTACGAATACTTGACTTAGCACAAACCAGAGCCGCATCTGTGATCGGATCTATCAGAGATGAGCAACTTGATTTAGCCACACCATGTGATGAGTGGTCAGTTCGGGATGTCATTAATAAATTAGTTGCCTCAACGCTTCTTTTCGCTTCTTTCGGTCGTCGAGAAGAAGGTGACCCTAACCTTGACCTGATACATCCGAAGGATCTAATCGGTACAGATCCACTTGGTGCCTTTTCTCAAGCAGCAACTACATGCAGAGAAGCTTGGAGAGAGATTGGAGCACTTGATGGGATGGCCACCTCTACTATCGGGGAAGCGAAAGCGCGTTCAGTATTAAATGCAAGAATCTTTGATACGACTGTGCTTTCTTGGGACATTAGCAGCGCATGCGCTTTACCTTGTCTTATTGATGAAGAGCAAGCAAAGTATGTCCTTCGGGTTGCCCAAGCTTTAGTCCCAGCGGTTCGCTCCCACAATAAAGAACGTTATAAAGACTCTGTTGAGGTCAACGAAGATGACTCAACTTTAACTCAACTCATTGCCGTCACTGGCCGTAACCCTTTCTGGAAAGCAGAAAGAACATAGATAAAACAAGTTGCAGATAACTAACTTCTAGGGACTTCAATCCAGGGAATTTCTTTATCTACTCGTGGTTCCCCAGGGAGACCCAATATTTGCTCACCGAGTATATTTCTCATAATTTCAGATGTGCCTCCTTCAATTGAGTTCGCCCGAACTCTTAGGAATGCATATCGGGGTCCATGAATAGAACCATCTGTTGACAAAAGTTCTGGCCTTCGAAATGTATAGTCGAAATCTATCTGTCCCTCTGGACCCATTAAGTCCAGACAGAGTTCATAGATTGCTTTATTTAACTCAGCTGAAGCTAGTTTACCGATTGAACCTTCTGGTCCAGGATTTCCAGCTTTTGCTGTAGCCGAAGCCCTTTGGTTAGTTAATCTTAAAGTTTCTGCTTTCGCCCAAAGCGACATCAATTTGTCCAGTGTTGCTTTATTCTGCCGTTCGGCAGGTAGCGCTTTCCAAAGCTCAACGGCGTCACTAATTGGACCCATTCCAGGTTTAGATGTGCTCCCACCGCTGCTGCCACCGATAGCTGATCTTTCATTCATAAGAGTAGTTAATGCGACTCTCCACCCTTCACCAACGTCGCCAATTCGGTGGCTGTCTGGGATGCGGACTTCGGTTACATAGACTTCGTTAAATTCAGCTTCCCCAGTTATCTGACGGAGTGGACGTACTTCTACTCCTTCAGCATGCATGTCAAGAGCAAAATATGTCATGCCTTTATGCTTGGGCAATTCGGGGTTGCTTCTAGTTACTAGCATCCCCCAGTCTCCAAGGTGCGCCAAAGTGTTCCAGACTTTTTGACCGCTGACAATCCATTCGTCACCATCTCGTTCTGCTTTACAAGCTAAACCAGCAAAGTCGGATCCGGCACCTGGCTCAGAGAATAATTGGCACCATCTCTCTTCACCTGTATACATTGGCTTCAGAAAACGTTTTTTTTGCTCTTCGCTACCATGCGTTGAGATCGTAGGTCCGGCTAAAGACATAAAAAATGTGGTTGGGTCTGTGGGCTCGGCACCTGCTTCACGCATGCGTCGTTCAATTATCCTCTGAAGATTTGGTCGCATCCCAAGCCCTCCCTCACCTTCAGGGAAATGAATCCAGGCTAATCCAGCATCAAATCTTGCTCCTCTAAAAACAACATTGTCCATTTTTTTGGGATCATGATTCGTGAGGAATTCATCGACTAGTTCATTTACGTACGTTTCCTCTTCAGCTCGTGTCTTCAGCTTTGTATTAGATGAGTTCATATAGTTATTGTCCCTCAATTTCTTCAATAATGCTCATTCAGAAACTGGAATTCTTCAGCAGCCTATCGGATAGCTACCTATGATTATTCAGGAAGTCGAAGGTTCGGATCTGCGCCTGTATAAAGACTACTGGGACCGTCTTGGCTATATCGTCTCCAGGCAGCAGCAGCAACCATAGCTGCATTATCCGTGCAGTAGGAGCGGCTCGGAACGAAGGAGTGTAAGCCTTCTTGGAGGCATGCATCAAGTACTGCTTCTCGTAATCGGGAATTTGCTGCTACTCCACCTCCAATGCATAACCCCTTAGCGTTAATTTCAATAGCGGCTTTCTTAGCTTTTGTTACAAGAACATCAACCACAGCTTCTTGAAATGAGGTCGCTATATCTTCAATTGGGGTTTCCGGATTTTTCCTAACATAATTAATTACCGAGGTTTTCAAACCGCTGAAACTAAAGTTGTATCCTTCGTGGAGCATTGGACGTGGAAATTCTATTTCTGGTTTGCCAGATACAGCTAACTGATCGATGATCGGTCCACCTGGGTAACCAAGCCCCAAATATCTAGCGACTTTGTCATAGGCCTCTCCTGCAGCATCATCGAGGGTTTGACCAAGAATTTTGTAACTTAAATGGTCATCCATCGCTATTAGCATGGTGTGGCCACCTGAAACGAGTAGAACTACAAGAGGTAATTCTAGATCTGGCTCTTCTAGAAAACAAGAATAAAGATGCGCTTCAAGGTGGTTAACACCGATAAATGGTTTCTTCCAAACAAGTGCAAGTGATTTCGCTGCGCTTACTCCTACTAATAGTGAACCAATTAGGCCAGGGCCTCTAGTTGCTGCAACTAGATCTACATCACTATGTTCGATGCCTGCTTCAACTAGAGCTTGAGCAATAACTGGAGCGATGAGATCTACATGGGCTCTGCTTGCAACTTCTGGAACAACGCCTCCATAACGAGCATGAATATCTACTTGGCTGCTGACTACGGATGACAGCACATTTTTACCGTCAGCTACAACCGCTGCTGCTGTTTCGTCACAGGATGTTTCAATCGCTAAAACTAAGTTTTGAGTCATGTTGTAATACCTTCAATTTGAACTCTTTTAAAAACAGAGTTCTCTATTTCGTTAAGTTTGGCTTCGAAAGTCTTTTCAGATAGTTCGCGCAACCACATTATGATGGCATCTTCACCATCACTCTGATAGTAGCCACGACGGATACCAACAGGTGCAAATCCAAATTTTCTATAGAGTGCTTGTGCAGAATGGTTAGATGCCCTGACTTCCAATGTGATCCCCGTGATAGTTTCAGATTGATCAATAAGGCTTCTAATCAAAGTTTTTAGAAGTAAAGTAGCAACTCCTTGGTCGCGGAAACGATTGAGTGTTGCAATTGTCGTAATGTGGAAATCCTTTTCTATTATTAACCCACCACCGAAACCGATTAGCCGATGCTCGTAGAATGCCCCGAGATATATCCTGTCTGGCCGAGAAAATTCCTTTTCCCATAATGTTTTACTCCACGGTTCTAAGAAAGCCTCTTCATCAACAGTCATGACAACAGCCAGATCTTTATACTCCAAATGATTAAACTTAATTCGTTCAGCAATCATTGCATTCGTCTTCTCTGCTTATTGATTTCTAAAGCATCTGGTTTTCGAAGATATAAAGGCTTTAATTCTGAAGGGTTGACAAAATCTTCTCGTAAAGCCTTTGCATGGGCTAATTGAACTAAGGAAGAAGCTGATGGATATGCCAATCCTGGCTCTGCTGGTTCAACACCTCTGAGGTTCTCAAATTGATCAGCATAACGAATTGCCCCGTCACCGACCATCAGAGTTTCGTTTCCCTGTGCTTGAAGTTCCGCAGAGAGATCTTGTGGGGAACTAACTATGGGATCAGTGACCCTTTGAATCCCTCCGGGAACCTGTCGATAACTTGCATGAAATATTTCATCTCTCCGAGCATCAATTGCAGCAACAATTAACTTCTGGCAATGCCGAACAGGGTACGCGATTAGATCAAGACTAGATACCCCAATCATCGGGACACCAAGACCATATGCTATAGAAATTGCTGCTGTTACCCCAACTCTAAGACCGGTGTAAAGTCCCGGCCCTATGTCAACGGCAACAACACTTATCTCGTCTAATTCCACTCGAGCCTGTTGTCTTACAAAATCTATTTGCGGAGTTAAGTTCTCCGCATGCCTCTTCCCACGAGAGGAATGAGCAGAAGCTAGAACACCTTCATGACCCCCAATTGCACATCCAACCTGTGAAGTTGCACTTTCAATACCTAAGATCAACATTCTTGAAATTCCCAATCAGTTAGAGAATGCTGCAAATTGACTATCCGGTCGTTCCACGCTTGACCGGAAGGGATGAGGGTAATCACTCTTTGATCATCATGATCACAATGCTCAATAAACACTTCTAAATGGTCTTTAGGCAAAGCAGAGATAATCTGATTTCCCCATTCGATGAGCGTCACAGAATTACCTTCAAATAACTCTGGTAGTGCTAAATCCCGTACTTCTTCAATTTGTTCCAGTCGGTATACATCTAAATGATGTAACTGCATTTCCCCTTTATACTCTCTAGCTAATGTAAATGTAGGGCTGGTAATTGGTTCTTCAATTCCAATTGCTTTCCCGAAACCTTGAGCAAAAGCTGTTTTGCCCGCCCCTAGGTCTCCAACGAGAAGAATTAAATCTCCTGCAGAGACAATATGAGCTATTCGCGAAGCTATGTCATGAGTATCTTGCAAGCATGATGCTTTAAGTTTGACCACACTTTTAGGTTAGTGCTTGACGCAGGAAGAATTGTTTACGCCAATGGTTAGCAAATAAAAAAATTTGAATCAATGTGCGACACTTTTGATCGCAGACTCAACAACAAGCGTTGTGAGCGCACGAACGGTACCGAGTTCTGCTTCAATCTCTCCGGTTGCTGCAAAAACTACTGCATCTCCATCGCCGCTTGTATGGGAGGGAAATAAGGCACGAGCATACCCATCGTGAGCACTTTGGCTAGCCAAATAACAGGCAGCCTTATCCATATTCGCATTGGTGGCAACTACTCCTATAGTCGTATTCTCAAATGGAAGCACTTCCGGAAAGGAAAAATTTTCTTCTTTGATAAGCCCTGAAGTAACACCGTTATCGATATCGCCACTGGCATTTACGGCTATGAGACAAGCAACAATAAGTTCACCTTCACGAAGAATGGCCCCTCCTAGCCCACCAGGCTGAACGAATTCTTTACCTCTCCATTTCGAAACCGTAGCCCCCGTACCCGCGCCTACTTTACCTAATTGAGATTCATTAGCAGCATTTGTAGCTGCTTCCTTTCCTTGTGTCGGCCCTGGTCGTACCTTCGCATCGCCAGTATTAAGGTCAAATAAAGAAAGGCCAACGACAATCGGAACTCTTCCTGATCCTGTCTCAAAACCTATTCCCTCCTGTTCAAGGTATTCCATCACACCTTCACAAGATGAAAGGCCAAATGCTGAACCACCAGATAACACAACTGCATTCACATGTTGTACTAAGCGGCTTGGATCCAAAAGTGAAAAATCACGGGTTGCTGGGGCTCCTCCACGAATTTCTCCTGAAGCAACAGTATTCTCTGGAAAAAGTATCACTGAACAGCCTGTAGATGCTTCATGGTCAGACCAATGACCTACTCGGATTCCTGAAATTTCATTGATCATTTTTAAACTCTCCCTTACAAGTACCTTCGCGGGATCCGACTTTCTACTCCACAAATAATTTCATATGGGATTGTCCCTAGCCATTCTGCCCAATCTTCTGCGGTGATTGCTTTATCTCCTTGTGAACCAATGAGAATTACTTCATCTCCTGATTGGACGTTTGCCGTACCACAATCAACAAGAAATTGATCCATTGTCACATTCCCCACAATTGGAAGTTTTTGTCCCTGTATTATTACCTTTCCTCCCAAGTGGCCAGCATTACGTCTTAGCCCATCCGCATATCCCATAGGGACAGTAGCTACTCGCGTATCGCATGATGATTTCCAAGCAAGACCATACGAAACCCCTTCTCCTTTTTTAATGTCTTTAACAAATGAAACTTCCGACCGTAAACTCATGGCTGGCGCAAGAGATATAGGTGCTAAGCCGTTTCTATATGGCGGTATTCCGTAAGTAGCTATCCCACATCGAACCATATCGTAGCGCCCTTCGGGATTATTAATTGAAAGAGCGGAATTCGCTGCATGCCGGATTCTTATTGGAATTTTTGCTTCTTCACATTCGGTTAAGGCTGCATTAAAGATTTTAAGTTGAAGTTTAGAAAAAGGGTTGTTTGGCTCATCAGCAACGGCGCAATGTGTCCACATCCCTTCAAGAGATAATGATGGTCGCTCTTTGATCGACTGGGCCAAGGTAACCGCAAAAGAAGGCTCTACACCCACTCGTCTCATCCCTGTATCTACTTTCATGTGGACATCCATTACCGTATTACTAGCAGAGGCGGCAGCAGAGGCAGCAGCGATACCTGCACCGCTATAAACTGTCGGTACTAGTCCACAATCTACGACTTCTAACATTTCTGATGGTCGAGGTTCGGATAGAACGAGTATGGGGATTTCTATGCCTGCTTCACGTAATTCCTTTCCTTCTTCTACCAAAGCTACAGCCAACCAGTTAGCGCCCGCATCAACTGCTGCCCTAGCAACAGGTATAGCGCCATGCCCATAGGCATCAGCTTTCACCACCGCACAAAAAAGAGCTGGTGAAACTAGTTTCTTCAACTCTCTAATATTCCTTTTGATGACAGCTAAATCTACGTCAGCCCATGTAGGTCTCATCCAACACCTCCGATATAGGCTTAAGGAGGTCCGATGCAACCATCCCGAACTTTGAACACCTTTTACTTGCTTGTCCATGCACCCAAGCCCCAATAGTAGCAGCTTCTAATGGTGCTACTCCTTGTGCCAACATTCCTCCAATAATCCCGCTTAATACATCTCCGGTTCCAGCGGTCGCAAGCCTTTCATCTCCGGCTGTAACGACAAAGCATCGCCCATCAGGGTTTCCAATTATTGTGACAGGCCCTTTTAGAAGCATTACGACATTCATTCGTTGGGAAGCCTCTTGAACATCTTTTATCCTATTTTTGCTAGGCCGACGCCCTGTGACGTACTCAAACTCTTGATCATGGGGAGTTAGTATTATTGTTGTTTCGTTATCATGATCTACAGAAAAATTCTCCCCAATTGCAAAAAGGGAATCTCCATCAAGGACTAACGGAGAGTTTATAGATGGAATAACTTTCCTCAATGACTTAATCGTTGAGTTTGATCTTCCAAGACCTGGACCTAAAACCATTGACTTGAATCGCGATAACTCGCTCATAGTAATTTCTTGTTCCCACTTTGTTTGGGCGATAGGGAAACCAACTACTTCCGAAAAAGTTTCAGTTATTTCTCCTGGGACACTCATTCTGACATAACCAGAACCTGACCTTTGAGCAGCCTGCGATGCCAAAAACGGAGCGCCGTTCATTCCAGATGAACCACCTATAACCCAACACGCAGCTGCCCATTTATGTTGATCGGTTCTCTTTTTGGGAAGCCAAGATTTTATATCTAATTCCTCAACAACGTGTGTTTGAGTTTGTGTCACGTCAAGCCCAATATCAGCAATTTTGATAACGCCACAATGATTTGACCCTGGGGACAACAAATGCCCAGGTTTC
>Ga0315327_10000552_pt1 | contig 18536 bp, 22 predicted proteins | sample M110032315metaG_FD_203460 | JGI IMG/M metagenome (GOLD analysis project Ga0315327, IMG submission 203460) | Ammonia-oxidizing marine archaeal communities from Monterey Bay, California, United States - M1 100m 32315 | ecosystem: Environmental > Aquatic > Marine > Coastal | place: USA: California... | reverse complement strand
TCGTTTTTTTCGTAACTTTTTTGTGGTGAAAATGCCTTCATTAAGATCTCACTTCGTCAGAATATGCTTATCATACAACAAACAAGCTTCGTAATCTGCTCAAGCATCTCTTACTTTTATATCCCTAACTATATTTAAGAGTTGTGTTTTGTAAATAGAATCAGGGAAGAAGTTGAGCTTAGTAAAACAATTATCTATATAAGAATCACAGGTTTTCTGAACTCCTTCTAACGCACCTGAAGATTTAATAATTTCTATAATTTGGAGTAAGTCAGATGAATTTTTCTTCTCCATTAATTTAAATATAGTTTTTTTATTTTCTTCAGAAGCTAGTTTGATAGCACGTAAAAGAGGTAAAGTTATTTTCCCCTCTAGAAAATCTTTGCCAATTTTTTTCCCAGTAACTTTTTCATTACCAAAATAATCCAGTAAATCATCTTGTATCTGAAAGGCGATTCCTAAGGAATAAGCAAAATCTCCTGCTGATTCTACTTCCTCATGCGAAGCTTCAGATAATACAGCAGCACTTCTAGAAGAAGCCTTAAAGAGTTCAGCTGTTTTTCTTCCTATAATCTCAAAATAATCATCTTCTGAAATCAGCCCTTTAGATTTTAAGGACAATTGTAAGACTTCTCCCTCTGAAATAATGTTTGTTGAATCTGCAAGAATCTTAATTATTTGAGAATCTTTTAAACCAGCCATTAATTGAAAGGCCTTAGAGTAGACAAAATCTCCTACTAGAACGCCATGGGCATTATCCCATTTTCTGTGAATGCTTTCTTTGCCCCTTCTGGAAATACTTTCATCAACCACGTCGTCATGGATCAAGGTAGCTGTGTGTAATAGTTCAATTGCACTAGCAAGTTGGATGAGCTCTTTTCCTGAGTAGCCAAAGGCCTTTGCCGTTAATATGCAAATTAACGGTCTTATCCTTTTTCCTCCAGCATTAACCAAATGAGAGCTAACCTCTGTTGCTAGGCCTATATCAGAATTTATTGATCTTATAAGCGAATCTTCTAAATCTTTTATCTCAGAAGAAACGGCATCATTAATTTTCATTTTCATGTAGTGTCTATTTTAAAGTAAGTACAGATGTATTTGATTCTTTTATTGCGGATTCTTCATCTTTTTCGTATAGTGCCCATCCTTAATTTCCTGATTTGGAGAAGAATATGTTTGCCGTAATTGAAAGCGGAGGAAAGCAACACACTGTAAGCGAAGGCGATCAACTAAAGGTTGAACTATTGCCTGGTGAAGAGGGTGCTGCAATCGAATTTGATAAAGTTTTAATGATATCCGACGGAAGCGCTTCGAAGTTAGGTAACCCTTTTGTTGAAAATGCCAAAGTGACAGCTAAGCTTATAGGTCACGGTAAATCAAAAAAAGTTAAGATATTCAAGATGAAACGCAGAAAAGACTATAGAAGAACTTATGGTCACAGACAGAACTTTACAGAGATTCTTATAGAATCCATTAGTTCTTAGCACTAGAGGTAAAAAGATGGCACATAAAAAAGCAGGTGGAAGTAGTAGGAACGGAAGAGATTCCAACTCCAAGAGACTAGGAGTAAAGGCTTTTGGAGGACAAGAGGTCACTTCTGGATCCATTATTGTGAGGCAAAGAGGAACTAAATTTCATCCTGGTAAAAACGTTGGATGTGGAACCGATCATACGCTTTTTTCAAAAATTCCTGGTAAAGTCTCATTTATAAAGAAAGGCCCGAAGTTAAGGCAATTTGTTAACGTAGAGCCTCTTTAGATTTTCTTTTCATTATTCAAAATAATTTTCAATGAATTTCATTGATGAAGTCCGTATTGACGTTTTTGCAGGAAATGGCGGAAATGGTTGTTCAAGCTTTAGGCGCTTGAAGAATATTCCTCGAGGAGGACCCGATGGAGGGGACGGAGGGTCTGGCGGAGATGTGATATTAAGAGCCACAAATGGTCTAAATACTCTTTCAAAATTTAGGTTTCAAAAGATTTTTAATGCTGAAAATGGTTCAAAAGGAAAAAGTCAGCATAAAACTGGTATTGGTGGATCTGATTTAGTTATAGATGTACCTTGCGGGACTATGATCTATGACGTCAACACAGAAGAGTTAGTTGCTGATCTTGATGTTGATAGAAGTGAAATTATCATTACCAAAGGGGGCAAAGGAGGTCTAGGCAATCTTAGATTTAAAAGCTCAACAAATAGATCTCCGACCAAAATAACCGAAGGCGTAGAGGGTGAATTTAAAGAATTAAAGTTAGAATTAAGATTGCTAGCGGATGTAGGTTTGTTAGCCAAACCAAATGCAGGTAAGTCTTCTCTAGTGAATGCAGTGTCTAGTGCCAAACCTAAGATTGCAGATTATGCCTTTACAACCCTTTATCCTAGCTTGGGAGTGGTTGATTTCTCTTCTTATAGAAGCTTTGTTATATCAGATATACCTGGTCTTATATCCGGCGCCTCTAAGGGGGTCGGTCTCGGTCTTCAATTCTTAAGACATTTATCAAGAACGAGAATAATTTTACAAATGGTAGATGTTTACAACAAGACTACGGAAGAGATAATTGATGAGGTTGAGGACCTCTTAAATGAGTTGAAGGAATTTGATGCAGATTTATCTCAAAGAGTAAGATGGCTCGTTTTAAATAAAATTGATTTGATATCTGAGGAAGATAGAGAGTTTATAACTGACCAATTAATCGATTACTTTGGAAGTGAAACGAATATCTATTCTATTTCTGCTATGCAAACAAAAGGAACTAAAGAATTGATGGTTGATGTTGGAAGATATTTGGAAAGCTTAGATGAAAAATAATAAAGAAAGATGGGTAATTAAGGCAGGCAGTAGCTTGGTTGCCGGCACGGAAAGTGGAATAAACAGTCTTTTTATAGAAAGCTTAGTTTCACAAGTAAACTATCTAATTGAAAAAGATATTGAGGTAATTGTGGTTTCTTCCGGAGCAGTAGCTAAAGGAATGCAAGAACTTAACCTAAAAGACAGACCTTCAACATTGCATTTGTTGCAAGCTGCAGCGGCCATAGGACAAATGGGCCTAATCAATGCATATCAAAAAGAATTTGATAAATTTGGTCTTAAGGCAGCTCAAGTTTTAATCAGTCACGATGATATAAGTAACCGCAAACGATACCTTAATGCCAGAAGGAGCTTAGAAACATTGCTTGAACTCAACGTAATTCCAATTGTTAATGAAAACGACAGTGTTGCCACTGAGGAAATATCCTTTGGAGACAATGATGCTTTAGCAGGCGCATTGGTAGGCCTAGTAAGTGCTGATAAATTTATTATGTTGACCGATCAAATTGGTATTTGCTCTGGTGATCCAACACAGGACTTTGATGTTGTATTGCTATCTGAGATAGACCTAGATGATCCTTCTCTTGATCTATCTTCACAACTTGGAAGTTCATCTGGTCGAGTAGGAAGAGGAGGAATGAAAACCAAAATTAATGCTTCAAGGATAGCTCTTGATTCAGGCGCAAAAACCTGGGTTGCTGATGGCCGTCAAAATAACACTCTCAAAGATATATTCAATGGTGAAGAAGTAGGAACAGTTTTATTGAGTCAGAGGTCACAACTTCAATCAAGAAAAACTTGGATTGCCTCTTTGGGTTCTCCTTCTGGATCCGTATTCTTAGATAAGGGAGCTGTCATAGCTATCAATAATAAAGGAAGCAGTCTTTTGGCAGCCGGCATAACTGGTGTTTCTGGAAACTTCGATACTGGATCACTAATTATTTGCGAAGATGAAAATGGTAAAGAGATAGCCAGAGGATTAACTAACCTTAGTTCTGAAGATATAGACTTAGTAAAAGGACTTAATTCCAGACAACTTTTAGAAAAATTAAATCAGGCAGCCGATGAGGAAATAATACACCGGAATAATTTGATATTGAGTTAAAGGGTCTTAACTTTCTTGTTTAAGCGAGATTTTATTCTTGCTGCTTTATTCTTATGAATAACTTTTTTACTTGCCATATTGTCTAGAGCACTTTCCGCGTTTTTGAACGCACCTTTAGCAAGATCTTTATCTTTAGCTTCTACTGCACTTTCTACTGATTTCACGGCCGTTCTGGCTGCAGAACGCTGTGTACTTTTGTGTGCATTTCTTTTTACGTTTTGCCTAGCTCTTTTAATTGCTGATTTTATATTTGCCATATGCTTGTGTATCTCTAAGAGCCGCGCATAATGCAGTCTGTAGAGCTTAGTGTCAAGCGTGTTAGGTCATTAATGGAATTAGAAAATAAAAAATTTTTAATAGTTAATCTTCGATTTCATGGAGACGTGTTGTTAACCAAACCAATGATAGATGATTTAAAGAAAAATTATCCAAATGCTCTTATAGATTTATTGGTATTTAAAGGAACAGCTTCTCTCTTGAAGGATGATGAATTTATTAATGAAATTATTGAAATAGAGACTTCAAAGGAATTAAATTTTTGGGAAAGAATAAGCTCTGAATTCTCTTTAATTCGCAGATTAAGAAGATCAAATTATGACTTTGGTTTTTTCTTAACAACGCAATGGAGGTTGGCTCTAATCTCCATTTCTATGATAGGAACTAAAACAGGGGCTGTTTCCGATAAGAAAAGAGAAGGTTTTTTATGGGTGAATTCTTTCACCAAAATTTTTCCCGAAGCTGGTGATAACCATATAGTTACAAGAAATCTTAGCGCTTTAAATATTTTTGATATGTACATATCAAAAAATCCTTCATTAGATTTATCTATAAGCAAAAAAACAGAAATTAAGGCCGCTGACATTCTAAAATCTAAAGATCTTTCAACTAAATTTTGTGTTATTCATCCCATATCAAGGAGAGAGGTAAAGTTGTGGAAGAAAGAAAATTTTATTAAGTTAATAGACTTGCTGGAATCAAAAGGATTGAAAGTTATATTAAGCTCGGGACCTGATGCTTCAGAAGTTAATTACGTCAATTTCTTAGAAGATAATGCCAATTTAAGACCTATAAACATTGGTGGCCAGACCTCTTTAATAGAACTGGCAGCAATTATTAAGAAAGCTGATTTCTTTATTGGATTGGATTCTGTTGCATCTCATATAGCAGCAGCAGTTGATACCCCTTCAATAACGTTGTTCGGACCAACCAATGCAATTAACTGGCGACCGTGGTCAAAGAAATCTAAGATAATTTGTCGAGAAGGAGATGAAAAGTTTTGTGAGGATCATGGGCATAGAGAGGGAAAATTTAAGAAATGTTTATGCTATATAACTCCTCAAAGAGTGATCGAGGAGTTAGATAACTTGTATTTTAATCAGCAGGAGCAATAGAGGTAAAAGATGACAAAAAGAACAACCATATTAATGGATGGATTAACTTTTGGAGAAGGCCCTAGATGGCATGAAGAAAAGTTTTATTTTTCTGATTTTTATAGCCATAAAGTTTTTTCGTTGGACATGGATGGAAATTCTGAGGTGATTGTAGAAGTTCCTGCACAGCCTTCCGGTTTGGGATGGATGCCAGATGGAACAATGTTAATAGTTTCGATGAAAGACAAGAAGCTCCTAAGCTTCAATAATAATACTTTATCTGAAGTTGCTGATTTATCTAATTTAGCAGGTTTTCACTGTAACGATATGGTTGTTGATGATCAAGGAAATGCATACATAGGAAATTTTGGCTTTAACACTTATTCTGGAGAAGAAATAAGGCCAGCTAATTTAATTCTAGTTCGTCCTGGCGAAGACCCTTGTTTAGCGGCAGATGATTTATTATTTCCAAATGGGACTGTCATAACTCCCGACGGTAAAACCCTTATTGTTGGAGAGACCTATGCTGCTCGTTTAACCGCTTTTGATATTAATCAAGATGCAACTCTATCAAACAGAAGGGTATGGGCTGATTTTACATTGGACGCTGATGAAGGCGACATACCACTGCCGGATGGAATGTGTTTAGATGTTGAAGGTGCTATTTGGGTCGCATCTCCATCTACGGCTGAAGTAATAAGGGTTAGAGAAGGCGGTGTAATATTAGACCGGATACCGGTAGAAACAAATGCCTATGCTTGTATGCTAGGAGGTGAAGATTTGAAGACTCTCTTTATTTGTACTTCTAATGCTTCAGGAGTAGATCCTGAATCTGCACTGAGAGAGAAATCTGGAAAGATTGAAACAATTAAAGTTGAAGTACCAGGAGCTGGAAGACCTTAGCTTCAAAAGGTTGTTTTTTTAGAAATAGCTTGGTGGAGGCGGCGGGAATTGAACCCGCGTCCATCAGTACTCTGCCACAAGATCTACATGTTTAGTTTTATCTATTAATTTAATCTTTAAAGACCCAATAAACAGGGTTCAAAAGACGATCTCAATTTATTCTTAAGAAATTACCAATGAGAAGAGCAATTTCCGCAATCCGTGAAGTCGACTGTCAATACAATGGCACGGATACCAGGTAAGGACAGCTAGCCAATTAAGCGGCTAGTGCGTAGTCTGCGTTTTCGCCAACTAACAAGTTTGCAGTAATTGATTTACGAGAATCACTACCTTCTCGACATGCACCTGAGGGTTCGTATCTGCTGTCGAAGCCAGTTCGCCCCCAAAAAAGCTTGAGAATTATACCTTCCTAAGCTGAAGTTCACTAATTTTTAGTCCTTTCTCTCAATTCTTTAGCCTTTTGTCTGTCCCAGTCTCTCGATTTTATATTTTCTCTTTTATCTTGGGACCTTCTTCCACTTGCCAAGGCGATTTCACATTTTACTAGCTCTTTCTTCCAGAATAGCTTGGTAGGTATGCAAGTCAGGCCTTTTTGCTGAGTTGCTCGAAAGATCTCTGCTAGCTCTTTTTTGTTGAGTAAAAGTTTTCTAGATCTTGTAGGATCCATTTCTTGATTGCTATTCTTTAGAGGGTTTACATAACAACCTATTAACCAGGCTTCTCCGTCTTTTAATAATACATAAGATTCGGCAATTTGAGCTTTATCTTCTCTGATGCTTTTTGCTTCCCAGCCTTCAAGAGAAACTCCAGCTTCATATTTTTCTTTAAGCTCAAAGTTAAATCTTGCTCTCCTGTTGTCAGCAATAGTATTTATAGACTTCTTTTTTTGTTTTGCCACGTTTAGAGTATAAACCTTAGTAACTATAAAATTCTATCAACAATGAATGATGACCATCAATTAAAGAATCTCAATGAAAGAATTGCTTTTATTTGGATACTGTTTATTGTGGGTCTCACCACTGCGGTTTGGTTCACTAAAGATTCTTATGCACTACTTATTGCTCATTCATTCCAATTGGTGTGTTGCCTATTTTTATTCTTTATAACAGGTTATATTTCTTCCTTAATGAAAAAAGGCTCACTAGCTAGCTTCAAGCCTTCGATGCTATTTCTAATATCTAATTTAATTTTAATTGCTTTCCTAAGTCTCTTTTTGAGTTATTATTTAAACCCCGTCTGGGGCTTGGGATTAATGTTATTTGGAGTTTTGCTATTAAATAAATACCCTTTTCCCGCAGAGCTTAATCAAAAATTTCCGCCTTGGTATTTAGGCCTGATTAATAGAATTACAGTTATGTTGTGTATTTGTATTATGGTTATGTTAGCTTATTGGCTAAATCCGTATTCAGAGCCTTTAAAGCTATATAAATTATGATTGAACAAAGAAAATCAATTCACGGAACCTGGTCCAGTAGGTGGACTTTTATATTGGCTGCAACAGGCTCTGCCGTTGGTTTGGGCAATATTTGGAAGTTTCCTTACACGGCCGGTGAGAGTGGAGGAGGAGCATTTGTTCTGATTTATTTAGCTTGTATCTTCTTGATTGGTATACCAATCATGTTAGGGGAGATTATGATTGGAAGAAGGGGCAGGAGCAGTCCAGCCAATACAATGAGTTACCTGGCAAAACAAGCAGAGACTTCTCAAGCTTGGACTTTGCTTGGAGCAACCGGTGCTTTAGCGGGACTTTTAATACTTTCTTTTTACAGCGTAGTAGCAGGCTGGGCTATGGCATATATCTTTGATGGTTTCCAAGAAACATCTGCCGTAGCAATTAAAGCTGATTTTAAAATTTTTCAAGCAAATCCTCTTGCTTTAATATTTTGGCATAGTCTTTTTATTTTTATTACAGTAATGATTGTTGCTAGAGGCATATTGAAAGGGCTGGAAGCTTGGATCAATACTTTAATGCCAATGCTCTTTGTAATTATTATCTTATTATGTATTTATGCCATGCAAACTGGTGCGTTTATAGAAGGCCTTTCCTATCTATTTAAACCTGATTTTTCTAAGATCACTTCTGACGTCATTTTGACGGCCTTAGGACAAGCATTTTTTACATTAAGCTTAGGCATGGGTGCGATAATGGCTTACGGAGCATACATGCCAGCTGATCAAAATATTGGTAAAACGGCCTTGACTGTTGCGTCGTTAGATACAGGAGTGGCTCTCTTGGCTGGGATAGCAATTTTTCCAATAGTTTTTGCAAATGGCTTAGAGCCTTCTTCAGGCCCAGGGCTTGTTTTTGAAACGTTACCCATTGCTTTTGCGAATATGCCATTAGGTGCTTTATTTGGTACTCTATTTTTTATTCTTCTAAGCATTGCTGCACTTAGCTCATCTATATCTTTAATTGAACCAGGAGTTGCTTGGTTAGTTGAATCTCTTAAAACTAAAAGATCTTATGCCGCTATGGCTTTAGGTTGCTTTGCTTGGATATTGGGTATCTTTAGTGCTCTTTCTTTTAATCTAATCAAAGAATTCGAAATATATGAGATGACCGTTTTTAACTTCACTGACTTCCTTACCAGTAAAATAATGCTACCTATGGGCGGTATTTTCATAGCAATTTTTGTAGGTTGGGTAATGAAGAAAGAGGACATTCTAGAAGAATTACAAATGAGAGAAGGGGTGATTTTTAAGAGCTGGTATTTCGTAGTTAGATTCATTGCTCCCATCATGGTTGGCGCAGTGATCTTAAATTTTCTATTACCTGATCATCTTAAAAGTAAGGCATCTGTTTTTATACAATCCATACTCAAGTTATTTATCTAATAGAAGAGTCACCAGATTCAACCCATTTTATAAGCTTCTGATCTTCAAAATATAGAGTTACTTTCTTCTCAGTAAATTTCTTATTTCCTTGCGTAACGGAAGTGTAATAGTCCCATCTATTAGGAGTAAATGTGTCCGCAATAAGTGGAGAGCCTAAAACATATTTGACTTGAGATTCAGTCATACCAACTTCAAGTTTTTCCATCATATCTTCATCTATTAGATTGCCTTGGCTCACAACCACTTCATAAACTCTCGGCAGAGAGCAACTAAAAATAAGTAATAAAATAATTAGAGAACTAAAGAATTGATTGAAGATTTTCATAAAGATATATAGTGCAGTATTAATTTAGTAATATAATGTTTAGAAGTAGAAAATATTTGTTGAATTCCTCAATGAAGCATATTAAAGGTGATTATTGTGACAGATGATGAAGAATTAAAGAAGGCTGGGCTTAAAGTTACTTTACCAAGATTGCGAATTTTAGAGATGTTAGAGGTTGATGATCAATCACATATGAGTGCAGAAGAAATCTATAGGAAATTAATATCTGCTGGCGAAGAAGTAGGTTTAGCAACAGTTTATAGAGTGCTAACTCAGTTTGAGCAGGCCGGAATATGTATTAGGCATAATTTTGAAGAAGGACATGCAGTTTATGAGTTAACTCCGTCAGATCACCATGACCACATGGTCTGTTTAGATACTGGTGATATTATCGAATTTAAAGATGATATTATTGAAGATAGACAAACCAGAATTGCAAAAGAGAAGGGCTATCAAATCATTGATCACAGCATGGTTTTGTATGTTAAGCGATTAAAAAAATAGATTTGACCTTGAAACCTCATTCGATATCCCCATATCGAAGGTTGTAAGGAGGTTTATTTTGATAAAAAAAGATAAAGAAACAGGGAAAGCCCCAGAAGAAGAGGGTTTGCTCGAAGAGGATAGGCAAGAGATTTCAGACGAAGACTTAGAAGATATAGCAAAAGAGCCACTTTCTCTTGATAAGCAAATAGAAGATCTGCAAGAGAAAGTTTTAAGAGCTCAAGCAGAGGTTCAAAATGTTAGAAGAATTGCAGCTCAAGAGGTAACTAGAGCAAGGTTGTATGGTGCAGAATCATTAGCAAGAGAGTTCTTGTCAGTAGGCGACAATCTACAAAGAGCTGTAGATTCATCTATAGAAGGCGCTGATCTAAGTGTGATGAAAGAAGGTTTAGAATTAACTTTTAAAAGCTTTGAGAGCGCTCTGGCATCAGCAGGTATTACTTCCATTGACCCTGTAGATGAGAATTTTGATCCCGAAAAACACGAAGCTCTTTCTCTAATGCAAGATGAATCTAAAGAGGAGAATACTGTTATTGAGGTTGTCCAAAAAGGATTTATGATCTTAGATCGCGTTTTAAGGCCAGCAAAAGTAATAGTCTCTAAAAAGTTAGATAAAAAATTAAATTAAGACTTGAAAAAAACAAGTTAAACCCCATTTTTAGGTAATAGAAAAAGTATTCGGAGAAAAAAGATAATGGCTAAAGTGATAGGAATAGATTTAGGAACAACAAATTCATGTGTTTCCATTATGGAAGGAGACCAAGCAAAAGTAATAGAGAATTCTGAAGGCGCAAGAACGACTCCTTCAGTAGTGGCTTACGGTGAAGAGCTTATTGTAGGAGCTCCTGCAAAAAGACAGTCAGTGACCAATCCTCATAATACTTTGTATGCAATAAAAAGACTAATAGGAAGAAAGCATGACGACGACGTTGTAAAGAAAGATGTAGCAATGGTTCCTTACAAAATAATTGCCGCTGATAATGGAGATGCATGGGTTGAGGCTGATGGCAACAAGTTAGCACCACAACAAGTAGCAGCTGAAATTCTAAAGAAAATGAAAAAAACTGCTGAAGAATATCTTGGTCATGAAATTAATGAAGCAGTTATAACAGTCCCTGCCTATTTTAATGATTCTCAAAGACAGGCAACCAAAGATGCTGGAAAGATAGCTGGTTTAGAAGTTAAAAGAATAATTAATGAGCCTACAGCAGCAGCTCTTGCTTATGGATTAGATAAGGGAAAAGGAGATCAAAAGATTGCAGTTTATGATTTAGGAGGAGGAACATTTGATGTCTCTATCATCGAAATCGCAGAAGTAGATGGCGAACATCAATTTGAAGTCCTTTCTACTAATGGAGATACTTTCCTAGGTGGAGAAGATTTTGATAATGCGTTGATTGAATATTTAGCAGAAGAATTTAAAAAAGAGTCAGGGGTTGATCTGCACAATGATGCACTTGCCTTGCAAAGATTAAAAGAAGGTTCAGAAAAAGCAAAGATTGAACTTTCAAGTAATCAACAGACTGAAATTAATTTACCTTATATAACTGCTGATTCATCAGGACCTAAGCATTTTGTGCACAAATTAACCAGGGCAAAACTCGAAGCTTTAGTCGAGGAATTAGTTAATAGAACTATCAAGCCAACAGAAATAGCGTTAAAAGATGCAGGACTTAAAGCTTCAGATATAGATGAAGTAATTCTGGTTGGAGGTCAAACTAGAATGCCCATGGTTCAAGAGAAAGTTAAAAATTTCTTTGGCAAAGAAGCAAGAAGAGATGTGAATCCAGATGAAGCTGTTGCAGTAGGTGCAGCTATTCAGGGTGCGGTATTATCTGGAGATGTAACTGACGTCCTACTTTTAGATGTAACGCCTTTGACCTTGGGAATAGAAACCATGGGTGGAGTTATGACGCCTTTGATAGATAAGAACACAACCATACCTACGAATAAATCGCAGATTTTCTCTACGGCTGAAGATAATCAGACTGCAGTCACTGTTCATGTGTTGCAAGGTGAAAGAAAACAAGCAACTGAAAACAATACTTTAGGTCAATTTAACTTGACTGATATACCGGCTTCACCAAGGGGAATGCCTCAAATTGAAGTTGCTTTTGATTTAGATGCTAATGGCATATTAAATGTTTCAGCTAAGGACAAAGCTACAGGTAAAGAACAGTCAATTGAGATAAAGGCTTCTAGCGGATTATCTGAAGAAGAGATTGAGAAAATGGTTAAAGATGCAGAGGCTCATGCCGAAGATGATAAGAAATTTGAAGAACTCGTCCTAGCCAGGAATATGGGTGAAAATTTGATCCATAGTTGTAAAAAAACCTTAGAAGAGGCTAAGGATAAGGTCGAAGATGGAGAAAAGGAATCTATAGAAAAAGGGATTGAAGAGCTTGAGTCTGCTTTAGAAGCAGGAGACAAGGAAGCAATAGATGAAAAGGTAAAAACCTTAAGTGAGGCATCCGCACCTCTAGCGCAAAGACTTTATGAAGAGCAGGCAAAACAAGATCAAGCCGACCATGCAGAAGATCCAAGTTCAAGTGCCGAAGATGCTGACGTTGTAGATGCAGATTTTGAAGAAGTAAAAGAAGAAAAAGAAGAGGAAAAATCTTAAGCCCACTGCTTTAGATATACCCCACTTACTTAATCAATAGTATGTCTAAGAGAGATTACTATGAAGTTCTAGGTGTCGAAAAAGGCGTCGATGAAGGAGAATTAAAAAAAGCCTATAGAAAAAAGGCTATGAAATTCCATCCTGACAGAAATTCGGATGACCCATCTGCACCAGAAAAATTTAAAGAAGCTTCAGAGGCCTATGAAGTTTTATCAGATTCTTCTAAACGAAATGCATATGACCAATTTGGTCATCAAGGAGTAGAGTCTTCGGGTTTTGGTGGCCATTCAGGAGAGGGATTCAACGATATATTCAGCGATATTTTCGGAGATGTCTTTGGAGGAGGAGATCCTTTTGGAAGACGAAAAAGATCCAACAGAGGATCTGATCTTCAATATTCTATGACTATCAGTTTGGAGGATGCAGTAAGAGGAGTAACGGAAAAAATTGCAGTACCTGCTTTAGAATCTTGTGATGTGTGTAGAGGCACAGGAGCAAAAAAAGGTTCTAGTCCTATTACTTGTTCAGGTTGTAATGGGGCAGGTCAAGTTAGAATGCAACAAGGATTTTTCTCTGTAGCTCAAACATGCAGACAATGCTCTGGTTCTGGGCAGGTTATCAAAGATCCATGCAAGCCCTGCAAAGGAAAGGGGAGGATTGAAAGAAGGAAAACGCTTTCTGTTAAAATTCCTGCAGGAGTAGATACGGGAGATAGAATTAGGCTAGCAGGTGAAGGAGAGGCTGGTCCTAATGGCGGTCAGACAGGAGATTTATTTGTACAAATTAAAGTTCTTCCTCATGACGTCTTTGAAAGAGATGGTAGGCATCTCTACTGTGAAGTTCCTATAGGTTTCGTTGATGCAACTCTAGGAGGAGAAATACAGATTCCTACTTTAGATGGCAAGGTTAAGATAAAAATACCTGAAGGCACTCAAACAGGTAAATTATTTAGATTAAAAGGTAAGGGGGTGGATGCTATCAGGGGTAGTTCAAAGGGTGATCTCTTATGCAGAGCTGTAATAGAGACTCCACAGAATTTAACCAAAGAGCAAAAAGAGTTATTAAAAAACCTCCAATCTTCATTTAATAAAAGTGATCAACAAACCCCTTTGAGTTCTGAATGGTTTGATAAGGTTAAATCTTTCTTTGAAAGCAAGTAAACTAAATCCATGTTAAATATTTTTATTTCAGGGGTTACTGGCAGGGTAGGAAAGATTCTTTTAAGTAAAATTATCCAAGAACCTGACTTCCGTATTGCTGGCGGATCTTCTAATGCTACAAATGAATACATTGGAGAGGATTTAGGAATTTATAATGGAACTGAGACGCTAGGTATTAATATAGTCACTGCGATCCAGGATAAAGAAAGCATAGATGCAATTATAGATTTCTCAGCACCTAAGAATTCGATGAAGCTCTTAAGGTTTGCTTCAAAAAATAAAATTCCTACTTTAGTTGGAACCACTGGCTTTGAAGATAGTGAGTCAGAAGAAATGATTAAGTTAGCAAATTATTTCCCCTTATTAATAGCCCCTAATACAAGTATTGGCATAGTGCTGATTAAAAGAATGATGGAATCTATAAGTTCAGAGCTTAAACTTTTTTCTACTCCTGAGATTTATGAAAGACATCATGAAGAAAAAAGAGATTCTCCTTCAGGAACGGCTTTAGATTTATCCAAAGAATTATCCTCAATAGGGAGTTATTCTGAAGAAATTAAAATACTAAGCGAAAGATCCGGTGAATCCGTTGGAGAGCATAAAATTACTCTCAAAAGACCAAATGAATTAATAGAAATATCACATTCAGCTCTAGACAGGTCACTTTTTGCAGATGGAGCTCTTGAAGCAGTTAAATGGATATCAAATAAAACCCCAGGTTTATACACGATGGATGATATTTATTCTTCTTGATTAAGCTGTTTTATGTTATAAACGCATCACATTTTTAGAGGATTCCTTTGAATTCTCTATTTTAACGACACACGCGTTAGCATGCTTTGCCTTAGGTGCTGTTAGATTGCTCATCTACAGTTAGGTTTAGTAAGCGCGGAGGTATAACCAAAGTAGTTATAACTACAAATAATATAGGAGAGCAAAAAATGGCTGATATCAAGCTAGAAGAGATGTTACAAGCTGGTGTTCATTTCGGACATCAAACAAAATATTGGAACCCTAAGATGAAACCTTTCATTTTCGGTGCCCGCAATAAGATACATATAATCAATCTTGAACACACTGTTGAGATGATAAAACCTGCACTAAAATTTATAGAAGGGTTGGCTCAAAAAAACAACAAGATACTTTTTGTAGGAACCAAAAGAACAGCTACAAAGGTAATCAAAGATGAAGCAAATCGATGTGCTATGCCTTATGTCAATGAGAGATGGCTTGGCGGAATGTTAACGAACTATAAAACAATCAGGTCATCTATAAGAAGGCTGGAAGATTTATTGCGTCAAAAAGAAGATGGCACCTTTGATAAAATAACTAAGAAGGAAGGCCTTAAAATACAAAGAGATATCAATAGATTGCAGAAATCTATAGGTGGAATTACAGAAATGGGTGGTCTTCCTGACGCTCTATTTGTTATTGATGTAAATAGGGAATCTATAGCTGTTACCGAAGCAAGTAAAATGGGAATTCCTGTAGTTGGCATTGTGGATACTAATAGTAATCCTGAAGGGATTGCTTATGTTATTCCTGGCAACGATGACTCAATTCGCTCCATCACTTTGTTTACTAGGGCTGTCTCAGATGCCTGCTTGGAAGGTTCAAAGTCTGCAACTGGTTTAAAACAAGATGCTCCACAATCAGGCCCTGCAATTATTAGAAAAACTGAGTCAGTCCCAACAGAAGCCCCAGCAGCAGAGGAAGCCCCGGCAGCAGAGGAAGCCCCAGAAACTGTAACTGATATTAAATAAAAGAGTTAAAGGAGAATATTTATGGTTGATATATCGGCAGCTCTTGTTAAAGAATTAAGAGAAAAAACAGGCTTAGGCTTAATGGATTGTAAAAAAGCTTTACAAGGCTCTAATGGCGACATAGATCTTGCAATTGAAGAGCTAAGAAAAACAAGCGGTCTAAAAGCCAGCAAGAAATCTAGCAGATCTGCAGCAGATGGATTAATTGGAGCAGTTTCAGAGGATGGGAAGGTTTCCATTGTAGAAGTGAACTGTGAGACAGACTTTGTTGCTAGAGATGACTCTTTCCAAGAATTTGTAAAAGAAACAGTCAATCAAGTAGCCGCTAATCCGGATAGTGATTTAGAAAGCTTATTAAGAGATAGTCTAGAAGAAAAAAGAGAAAAATTGGTACAAAAACTTGGTGAGAATATTGTTGTTCGAAGAATCTCAAGGAGTGTTGAGCAAGCAAATTCTTCAGGCTTATATGTTCATAGTAATAAAAAGATTGGCACGATAGTTTCTTTAGAAGGAGGAAATGAAGCAACTGCAAAAGATATTGCTATGCATATCGCTGCTACTGATCCACTCGCTATTTCACCATCTGATATTCCTGAAGAAACAATTCTAAAAGAAAAAGAAATTTTTAAAGCTCAATCTGAAGACAGCGGAAAGCCTCCTGAAATTGTCGAAAAGATGATAGAAGGCAAAATAAATAAATACCTAGCAGAAGTTAGTTTAACTGAACAAGATTTTGTTAAGGACCCTAACAAGAAGATATCTGATCTATTAAAAGAAAATAATGCTACGATATTAAGCTTTACAAGATTTGAGGTTGGGGAAGGTATAGAGGTTGAAAAGGTCGATTTTGCAACTGAAGTAATGGCTCAGATAGAAGGTTAATAATATAAATGCTTTTAGAGATTATTGAGGATACAACTAAAGGAATGGAGAATAGCCTGCATTCCTTGGATGTTGCTTTCAAAAAGATAAGAACCGGTCGTGCAACTGCCTCTTTGTTGGACAGCATAAGAGTTGATTACTATGATAAGCCGACACCTCTTTCTCAAGTTGCAAGTATTTCTGTAGAAGATGCCAAAACCCTGGCAATTGTTCCTTGGGAAAAGGGCGTATCACAAGGTATTGAGCGAGCTATTTCTGAATCTGATCTAGGGTTGAATCCCGCTGTTTCAGGAGACACTATTAGAGTTATTCTTCCTGATTTAACAGAGGAAACTCGTAGAGACTTTATAAAAAAAGCAAAATCTGAAGCTGAGAATGCCAAGGTTTCTATAAGAAATTCCAGAAGGGAAGGAAACTCCCAGTTAAAAGAGTTCTTAAAAGAAAAAGAGATTTCTCAAGACGAAGAAAGACAAGGTGAAGAAGAAATTCAAAAGCTTACTGACTTATACGTAAGTAAGGTTGAAGTGTTGCTTAAAGCAAAAGAGACTGACTTACTCGATTTTTAGAACCCTTGTTTTATGACAAGCATATCATCACATTCCGAAACTCCTAATCACGTAGCTATAATTATGGATGGCAACAATAGGTGGGCATCTGCTAATAAATTACCAGGAGTGGCTGGCCATCAGAAAGGAGTGGAAAGAGCCAGAGAAGCAGTAGAATTTGCTGTTGAATCAGGACTGAAGACTTTAACGCTATTTGCATTTAGTAGTGAGAATTGGGGCAGGTCGAACGAAGAAGTAGACTTGCTTATGGAACTTCTCAATCAGGCTCTTCAAGAACAAATTCCTAATTTAAAAAAGAACCTAGTCCAATTAACCTTCATTGGAGATCTAGAAAGGTTTAACCCTGCTTTAATAGAACAAATGAGAATTTCTGAAAAAGAAACCTTGTGCTCAGAGGAAAGTAAGAACCTTGATTTGGTGGTAGCTGCAAGTTATGGCGGTAGATGGGACATCTTACAAGCAGCAAAAAAACTTGATTCATCCGGAACTGAAGAACAATTATCTTCTTTGCTCTCAACAAATAAATTTCAAGATCCTGATCTTTGCATAAGGACAGGTAATGAATTCCGTATTAGTAATTTTCTTCTATGGCAGCTTGCATACTCTGAATTATATTTCCCAGAAATCCTTTGGCCTGATTTTGATTCAAACCAATTCCAAATAGCTCTTGATGAATATTCTAGGAGAAGCAGACGATTTGGAGACACTTCAAATTTTCAGAATAGCTAATGAATGTTCAGAGATTAGTTAGTGCTTTTGTAATGGTAATTATTATATTAAGTGCAATTATTTTCTTACCTTCATCTTTTTTATTAGCCTTGGCAGCTTTTATAGCTGGAGTTTCTAATTGGGAATTCTTTAGACTAAGGTTTTCTTTTTTAGTCTCTATCCTTGCTTGTATTGCCCTAGCTCTCTTAATGATTTTTACTGCAAGTTCAGGATCATTCTATTACTTATTACTGCTGTCTATGTTCTTATGGATTTTATTGGGAATACTCACTATTTCTTTTCCTCATAGTAAAGAATTCATTCAAAATAGTGTCCTGACATGGCTTTCTGGACTAATAATACATCTTTCATTTTGGTATTCGATATCTTTTATTATTTCCCAATCTGCTTTAGATTTTCAAGTCTACAACATTGAGGGGCGGTACCTTTTGGTTCTTATAATTTCACTAAGTGCCATGATGGACACTTTGGCTTATTTTGGGGGGAGAAGATTTGGAAAAAAGAAATTTCTGAAGAATATAAGTCCCAACAAAACCTTAGAAGGCTTCCTAATTGCAATTGGTACCGTCCCAATTATTTTTACTATTTTGTTCAGCTTTATTACCAATCTCCCCATCTCAAGTTTATTCATTATGTTTTTGATAACCAGCCTTTTCTCTGTTCTTGGCGATGCTGCAGCTAGCCTATTCAAGAGAGTTGCTGGGGTCAAAGATTCATCTAATCTTATACCTGGCCACGGAGGTGTTTTTGATAGAATAGATAGCCATCTGGCGGCCATTCCTTTATTCATTCTTATTTCTCTTACAATATTTTGAACATGAAGGTATCAATCTTAGGTTCAAGCGGTTCTATCGGTACTTCCACATTAAATGTTATAAAAGAAAACGCGGATCATTTTTCTTTAAATTTACTCACAGCAAATTCAAATGATAAAAAACTGCTACACCAATGTAAAAACTTCCATC
>Ga0315327_10000545_pt1 | contig 18655 bp, 16 predicted proteins | sample M110032315metaG_FD_203460 | JGI IMG/M metagenome (GOLD analysis project Ga0315327, IMG submission 203460) | Ammonia-oxidizing marine archaeal communities from Monterey Bay, California, United States - M1 100m 32315 | ecosystem: Environmental > Aquatic > Marine > Coastal | place: USA: California... | reverse complement strand
GGGATAGATTTAGTTCACTTAGATTATTTGAAATGTTTGGATTTGAAGTGATAAGAAGGGCATTATCATTATTTGCTAACAGTTCAAATTCACATCGAAGTGTTTGCTTTTGTAAGTCAGGTTTATTTATCATTATTCTCTACAAATCTTCGTTCTGCTTCATCTCTAATACCACTATCTATTTCATTTTTTATTATTTCTAACTCCAATTTAATTTCATTTATGGTTAACTCCTCAATATCTACAAGATATTTGTAATGTATCAATTCTGGATAATATATTTCTCGTTTGAATATATCTTCATAAAGATCTGATAGTTTACTTGCCGTCCTATCAAATCTTTTTAAATCAATTGCTTCATCTGATTTCAAAATACTTTTTCTTATTTCCAATTCATCAAAATTTTTATTTTCTAACAATGAACCCCAATATTCTAATCCCACATTATCTGCAGGTCTTAATAGAATTTCACGATAAAGATCATCAATAATTTTTTTAGTTTCAGTCTTTAATTCATCTACATCCTTAATTTGTTGTAAAGAGGTAAGAAGTCTTTTTTCTTCAGAGTTTGTGATTTCAGCTCTAATTTCAGTCATAGTTTTAACATTATTCTTTAATAATGGACTCCAATATTCTAATGCCTCATTATCTGCAGGTCTTAATAGAATTTCACGATAAAGATCATCAATAATTTTTTTAGTTTCACTGTCAGAAACTTTAGCATAAGTTACAAAGCTTGTTACAACACTATTTGCTGCATGTTCTAAATTATTTTTGGGTAAATAACCAAATACAGATAATATTCCTTCAAGATTTAAATCAACTTTTGTATTAATTGTAGTAATTAAATTTTTTTCTGAAAAAATTTGTGTTACTTTAGTTCCTTTTGCATCACCTTCTATAACCTCCATTACATGTTTAGAATATGGATATATAGTCTGTTTAGCAGTTAGTTTTGAACTAATACCCTTTTCAATAACATCAAATTCTGCAATAATAGTTGAATTTGTTTGTTCTAAAATTTTAACAGATTTAATATTATTCATTAAGACTTTAGGATAATTTTCTAAATCAGTCATTATAAGAAAAATTTTATTTTTTTCAATTTTGGTTTCTGTTATTATTTCAAGTTCTTTAACAGGTTTTGGCAATATATCAAGTAGTTCAGTAGTAGGATACATTGAATCAAAATAAAAGATCACTCCAGTAAATGATATTGCTAAAAAAATATAGAAAAATATTACTGCTTTATCATTTTTTTTCAATATATTTCACATTTTTATTTTTATTACAGACTATAATAGTGAAATGTTTTATAATTTCATATATGTTAGATTAATTTGTACTAAAAATGAAAAATATTATTAATTTTTGATTCACTATAGAAATTTTTCTAAGAAAAAGCAATGAATGAAGTTTATAAAAAAATTAATATCGTATGGAATAGACTATTTTAAATAAATCTAATATTAAGATTTTTGTAGAATGGAACTTAAACAAATTGAAGAGGAGATATCACAACTATACAGAACCATTCTTTATAGAGAAGTAGATGATATGGGATTGCGTTATTGGACAAAAAAAATAATTGATGAGTCATATGACATTAAAAATGTAAAGAATGAAATATTAAATTCAACAGAATTTAAAAATATTAAAAAAAATAATTGTGGGTTACCAGAATTTAAATCTAAAATTGATGAATCAGATGTTAAAAAAATAATTGAAAAAACTTCATGGTATCATTCTTTTAATTTTAATGGAATGTTTAATAAAAATACACGGACTGTGCCATCCGAACAATTATGGATTATGAAACATATTCCAAAATCATTTCAAGGTAAATCAGTAATAGATGTTGGTTGTGCAGATGGATTTTTTGGATTTTATGCAGCACAAAATAAAGCAAATAAAGTAGTTTGTGGAGATTTTCAGGATGAAGGTTATGAAGGATTGCAAGCTGCTAAAAAAATTATAGATTTGAATGTTGAATATAGAATTGTTAATTTATTTAAATTTACAGAAACTGAAAAATTTGATTATGTATTCTGTTTTGGTCTTTACTACCATTTGCCAGATCCTGTTCAATCTTTGAGATATCTTGAAAGCATTACAAAAGAAACACTGTATTTGGCAGGACCGATTGCTAATGAAACAGAACCAGTTATGTACTACTATAAACCAAATGAGCTATATTCAGGAGATGATTCTAATTGGTGGATTGCAAGTCCATCATGTTTAATTGACATTGCAAAAAGAATAGGATTTAAAAAAGCAGAATTATTAGATGAGAGACCAGCTGAGCATTGGACAATACCTTTACGAGATAAAAACTCTAAACGTACAATAAACAAGTATGGTATTTTTAAATTTTCAAAATAAAATTAGTCAAACACTATAAAATAATTTTTATTAATTAATAGTTAAAAAATTTAGTATTAAAATAAAATCAGGTAGAATCCCATATAATATTCAAAGTATACTTGTAAAATTTTTTGGTATTTTTTTAAGTTTAATTCCATCTGGACCTGAAAATTTACCTTCTCCTGAAATCATGTGTTTATATCCATCAGTCAAAACACTATCACCATCAAGTTTTGTATAATAATCATATTTTTGTTTACGTAGTGTTTCATCAATACTTGCCATATGAAAAATCTTAACATTACTTCTTATTGAATTTTCAAATCCATCAGCATTTTTTGGAATACTACCACAATGTAAATTCCCAGGATTACTAGTATTTTTAAATTTTAAATCAAGTGATTGATTTTTTATTCTTAACAATCGTTTTTGCCAATAATTTCCAAAAATACCATCAAATCTAATTTGTTCTATAGTATCCCAACATGTAAGAAATTGAAATTCAAAAACATTATTTTTAGGATATAAAATATCTATTTCTTCAAAAAGAATTTCTGCTGAATTTGGCATGAATATTTCATCTCCATCAACAGATAAAATAAAATCAGGATTTCTTTTTAATCCCATTTGCAATAGTGCATTTCTATCTCTTACTTCATTTAATGTAGAATCAGATACTGTTTGTATGTCTACAACTTTGTCAAAACTAGAACAAATTTCTACTGTTTTATCAGTGGAATTATCATCTAATATCACAACTTCAGAGCAAATATCCAATACTGATTTTAACGATTTTTCTATGAATCTTTCTTCATTTTTTACTCGATATGTTCCTACTATTTTTTGTCCTTTCACAAAAAAAAATAGAATATGTACGTTTAAACTTAACTAGTTGAAATAAATTATTTTATTCAATATATGATGTTCATTAAAAATAAAAATAGATTTTCTTAAATTATTTATTGCTTTTTCTTTTTTAAAAATAAAATCATCCTAATTACCAAAGTAATATTTCAAAAATTGAGGCTAAAAAATTAAGTAAATTCTTTTGATGTATTTTTTGCGATTACTGTGATTCTCTTACCGTGATAGTAATCCACTAAATTCTTAAAATTGCTTATATTTTTCTTCCATTCGAAATATTCAATATTGTCAAAACCTAAACAAGTTAACATCATCTCTAAAGAAGATTTACTAGGAGTACCAACTAGAACTTTAGAATTTAAAATATTTTCAGAGGTAGCGTGAGCTTCTTTTTCTGAATAATCTACATGTAATTTGATAATTCGCTCATTTGAGAGATCTATTCTAGTATCAATAATAATGAATTTAGGATTAAGTCTCTTTATTTGAGAAAGTAAGAACCAATGATCAATAGTATGATATAAAAAATCTAGACAAAAAATAATATCAAACTGATTAGGTTTCAAATTTTGTATTTCTTTATGAATATCGTTTTTTATAAACTCATAAGAATTTGGTTCAATTTTATATTTAATCATATTTTCATATGAATTTTTTACAAGATGATCTCTTGATTCAATACCCACTATACTTTTAGCCCCATTTTTTAATGCTGCAAAACTCCATCTACCATCATGAGAAGCAATATCTAGAATAGAACTATTTTTTATTATATTTAAATTTGATTCAATAATTGCTTTAAATCTACCATTAAGGTGATTTGGATGTTCAACTGTTTTACTAGTTTGAAAAAAATTTGGATAATCATCAAAAAATCCTTTAGGGATATCTTTTTCATTAGAAAAATTAAATTTAGGATCCAATTGTTCAAATTCTTGAGATTCATAAAATTTATTTTTAATTTCTTCAAGAGTCATAGTTTTTTCTTTCAAAATATTTGACCAATATTCAAGTCCCTCTGAATCAGGTTCCCGTTGTAGAATATCCAAATAAATTTTTTTTATGGAATCATAGATATTTTTAGATTTTGAATTTTCCATACAACCAGTTAATTTAAAAATCTCTTTTATATGTAATTACATAAAATATAATGTATTCTTAGAAAATTTGTACATCTCAATAATCTTATCCAAATATTTTATCAAAACAAAAATTGATGTTAATAAGAAAAAGTACTATAAATAATAATTCTACATAGCAGTCACTTTTAGAACTTAACATCAGCTGTAAATTTTGTAATATACATTATAATTAAGAAGTTTTTTTTGAGAATTTGAATAGACCTATTTTTCCATGATCTGAATTCGAAAAAATATGTGGATAAGTTCTTCCAAGTGTTTGAGAAATTGTATCTACTAATTCTGCTTTTTCAAATCCACAAACATTTGCAATATTTATCAGGCATTGGGGACTAGCTACAATTGGTGCAAAGCGATTAGAGAGATCATCCTCGTTTGAAGTATCATAATAATACATTATTGGATGCTCACTTTCCAAGATGTGTCCAGCTAAAAAAACAGAATCATTAACAATTGAATAAATTTTCTTTAATGATGAAACTAAATCTTGAATATGATAATATATTCCAAAAAATAAAACAAAATCAAAAGTTTCTTTAATTAAATCTATGTCATGTAGACCCAGGTTCATATATTCTACATGTGAATTAATTAATTTTTTATATAACTCAAGATTATTTGGATTTTTTTTTTGTTCAGATTCTGGGAATTCTTTTTGCATCTCAAATGATTCATAATCTATTGCAAGTATTCTGTTTGCATTTCTTTGTTCGCATAAAAATGAATAGAATCCATCTGAACATCCCACATCAAGTACACTTTTACCAGTTAGATCTTTTGGTATAACCTGAGAAATCCATGCTTGGTATTGAGAAGATGTTCTAGTATTTTTGGTTTCAATTCCATTAATATTCATAGTATGATAAAATGTATTTTCTTTTTTGAAAAAATTTTTGATTTCCTTTTTTGAAAATTTTGAATTAAATATTATTTCTTTTTGAAATATTGTTGATTTGTATTCATTAGAATTCTTAAAAATAATTTCTAAATCACTTATTTTTATTCTATGATTTTTTATTTCTGTAAAATAATATTCTAGTCCTTCAGGATCAGGTTCTCTGTTTAAAAAATTTACATAATGCTGACGTATAATTTCTCTTAAATCCATATCTAACTGCAATTTGTTTAAATGTTCATTATATGGATTTTGTTTTTTCAAAATTTAATAAAATATTAAACATCAATCATTTCCTTATTACTCATAGCCCATCCTTTTGGAATTCCATCCCATATATCTCCAAATTGAGGTGGTTTGTATAGTTCTTCAATATTTTTTCTTGGTATTTTTTTCTCATCAATAATATCATTACAAATAAAATATGCATTTACTCCATCACTACCACATCCAACTAGATGATAACCTAAGGAACATCCTAATTTTACAAATGCCAATAAACTTGCACCATAATAATTTGTGTAGTCTGTTTCTGCATATGGAAAATATTCTACAGCTTTACTTTCCGTGGGTAAAAACTGAGAATTATATTCTACTACTACCACCCTAGGGTGAATTTTCTTAATGGCTTTCCAAACCCAATAAGTGTTATAATCAATATCTAAAGATAATAAATCAGGTGTATGAGGTACATCATATTTTAATAAGATATCATCAATATTTTCAGCCGTTACAAATTCATTTTTTAAATACTTGAGTAAATTTGTAGGTGGATTAAAATGATTTACTTCAAGTTCTTTATTTCCTGTGGGGTAATTTTGTTGAATATTGTATGTATGAGAGGAGACATCATGTTTATGATGAAGGCCATTAGGATGGATTTTATCTAAGAGTAATCCATTCCAACCATTTTCCAATAATAATCTAGAATTACATTCAGTACAATCACCGACACCAATCTCAATACAAAATTTATTGGTAGTTTCAATAGTTCTAAAAATAAAATCTAAAATACCGTCTTCACCGTTTTGTGAATAAATTTTTTTTTCAAAATAATTAATATTAAATTCTCTTGTATTTTTTTGTTTTTGAAAGATTATAGATTTGTATTCATCAGAATTCTTAAAAATTATCTCTAAATCAATTATGCTTATTCGATTATTTTTTATTTCTGTAAAATAATACTCCAGCCCCTCAGGATCAGGCTCTCTATCTAAAAAATTTAGATAATGTTGACGTATAATTTCTCTTAAATCCATTCTAGTTGTAACTCATACATATACTAGCTATATGAATTTCTTTTATTTAAGAAAAAATATTAATTAATTATCTCTAATCTATGTCTTTAATTTCTAGTAAATATAAAAAATATGAATGAATTTGGATCATGAAAAAAAAGTTTTTTGTGAATTGATTTAATTAATTTAACAGTAGATGTTTTTATTTTTATAAAATTAATAAACGATTGCAATAAGGAGTAATTTTTGCTGATTTTTATTAATTTATTTCTAAAAAAATTATTCTAAATTGCTTTCATGTTAAATAATATTATAAGTATTAACTAAAATTAACACATTACTAATTTTTAAAATTATTTTTCAATACACTAGAATCTTCTCCAGATGTTACTGCATCCCATGGCTGATATTCCTTTTTCAGCCATTTTTGCCATCTTTCAATATCAGATTCGACCATTATTTTTACTAATTTCTTAAAAGTAGTTTTTGGTTTCCAATTAAAAGTTTTTTTTGCTTTGGTATAATCACCTTGTAAATTTGCAACATCAAGAGGTCTAAGGAATGTTTTTGTAGATTTAATTTTAGATGTAGGTATTCCTGCAATTTTACATGCCTCATATGCAAATTCTTTTACAGAATGGGTTTCATTTGTTGCCAAAACATAATCACCAGAGGTATTTTGTTGCAACATTTTCCACGCACCTTCAACATATTCTGGAGCATATCCCCAATCTCTTTTGGCATTAAGATTTCCTAAAGAAAGTGTTTTTGCTAAACCTAGAGAAATTTTTGCAACTCCATTAGAAATCTTTCTAGTTACAAACTCTAATCCCCTTATAGGAGACTCGTGATTAAACAAAATTCCATTTGTCGCATGTAAACCATATGCATCTCTATACAAGTTAACCATCCAATGACTGTAAAGTTTTGCAATGGCGTAAGGACTTGCAGGATGAAATGGAGTATTTTCATTCATTATTTTGTCTTTAATGGATCCAAACATTTCACTTGTTGATGCTTGATATAATCTAATTTTAGGATTGTACTTTCTAATTTCATCTAATATTCGAGATACACCTAAGCCACTTACATTAGCTGTGTATGTTGGTTGAGCAAAGGATACCTCTACAAAACTTTGAGCTGCAAAATTATAAAGTTCAGAAGGGTCAGATTTTTCAAGTGCATCGTATATTGAATTGGAATCAGAAATTTCCATTGGAATTAATTTTATTTTATCAAAAATTCCAAGATAGTGTAACCTCCAAAAATTTGGTGTCGATAATCTTCTATAACTGCCATACACATCATATCCCTTTTCAGCTAAAAATTTTGCCAGGTATGCACCATCTTGTCCTGTAATTCCTGTAATTAGTGCTCGTTTAACCATAATTCTCTATATTTCTCAATTAGACCTTTATTAAAAAGATAGGCTACTGAAAATATTTAACACAATAAAATAAGGAAAAATAAGTTTGAAAAAAATTACAATAACAGGACATACTGGCTTTATTGGACAGAATATAATTAACGAATTAGATGAAAAGAAATTCAATATTACAGGAATTTCAAGAACACGTTTAGATGATATCAATGTAAATCAGATCAGAAAAAATATTCAAAACATAAAAAATAGTGATATTGAAAAAGAATCGACAATCATACATTTAGCTGGAATGACAAATGTTTTGGAATGTGAAAAAAATCCAACAGAGTGTTTTAAAATTAATGTGGGATGTACACAAAAAATTCTACAGATTGCAAAAGAAAAAAAATGTAAAGTTATTTTTCCCAGTACTAGTCACGTATATGGACTTCCTAAGAAAATTCCTATTGATGAAAATCAAGTAGTTAATGCAACATCAATCTACTCGGCATCAAAAATTGCAGGTGAGATACTATGTGAGGGGTATTCAAATTCATATAAAATGGATATTGGAGTTTTTCGACTATTTTCAGCATTTGGACCAAGAAATTCAGATTATAAAGTAGAGTCACAAATTATCTCACAGTTATTAAATAAGAAAAAAATTAAGATTGGTAATTTATCACCGAAAAGAGATTTCATTTACATTTCAGATGTTGTAAATGCAATAAAGAGCATTATGAGTAATCTAAAAGGTTTTGAAATATACAACATAGGAACGGGAAAAAGTAATTCAATAAAAGAACTGTACTCAACGTTAAAAAAAATTTCTGGTAAAAATATTCCAATAGAAACAATAAAAAATCATTCACGTAAGATAGATATTCCAAATGTTGTATGTGATAATAGGAAAATTAGAAAATTAGGCTGGGAGCCAAAAATTTCTTTCTTTAACGGGTTAGAAATGACTTACGACTCATATGATATAACGTAAAAAAACTTTATTACAATATAATATAGTATAGTAATTTAAATTAATTATTTATGATTTAATTAAATTATTAGTAGTGCACCTTGAGAATTTCCATAATAAATAAATTAAAAATGAAACAGTTGGAACAATTATAGAAAAATATCCCACATGTCCTATGAGATGTAATAAGTAAATGTCATGGTGAAATGTTTCAAACATCATTAACATTGAATGGGTTAACTGACTATATTGAAATGTCCATAACGTCATATTGTGTATGTACATCTTTGATTCCAATTGTTGACATAAATAATCACAAGTTTCATTTGGATGTGCTAAACTATACAGTCCTGTTGTTTGACTACCAGGTTGACCCCAAACAAACCATGCAACATCTTGCGTAACATATGGAATATTGAAAAATATTCCTAATAATGCTAAAATTATTAGCAATACAAGCATAAATTTTTTATTTCTTTTTTCTAAACTTGCTCCTAATGGAATTAACAAAAATGGAATAACCATAAACAAGTATCTTGGACCCCATCCAATCATTCCATGCCAACTTGGACCTATGTTTGCAAAATAATATACATGAATTAAAAACAATGATAAAAATAAAATAGATTCAGATTTATTTTTTCTAAAGAAGTCAGGAAATGAAAAGAATATGGTTAAAAGAATTGGTGAAAAAACAAACAGGCCCAATCCAGGAGCAAACAATTGACCATAAAAAGCATATAAAAATGGAATTAGTAAAAAATGAGGATTAAGCATTGGAACAATTGTAATAATTGGATCCAATATAGAATTTACAAATGCACCATTGTTACCATCTGCATCGATACCATGGGCTCCTACAGTGCGCAAGTTTTCATTAGACTCAATCAATCTTAAACTTTCAAAAAATTTATTTGAAAAATAAGCAAAAAATAACACAATCACAAAAGAAATGAAAGAATAAATTTTTGTCTTTTTTCTAAGTAGGTTAATTAAAATTAATATGAATATTGGAAAAATAAACAAAATTGTAGCTTCTCTAATTAGAAAAGAAAATCCAAAAGATGCTGAAGAAAGTATCAAAAATTTTAATTCATGATTAAATTGAGATTTTTTATAGAAATAATACCCCAATAAAATAAAAAATAATGCTGGAACAATATTGAGAGAGGTATTAGAATATGCCCAGATTATTGTTGAAAATGAAAGAAGTAATGTAAGGACAATGGAAGTCCGTTTACTAAATTTATGTTCTAAACATATGAGGAAAAAAATAGAGATAGATAATGCTGAAAAAATAGGCCCATAAAATAATTCCATGAATACCAGATCAGGGTTTTCCGAATTTCTCCAGAACATATAATGTTGATCAATAAAGTCATCAGAATCAAGAATTAAAGTATCAGGTGTAATTAATGAAGAAAAATGATTTATTGCAATAAACGGAACTTGTGTTATACTATAAAATAAAGAAATTGGATAACATGTGATTCCATTCGCACAAAATGGACCACTATTGGTTGGGTTAAAAATTGGAATATGAAAATAATATTTAGAATAACCTTGAACATATGCAGGATCAGGATCTAACGTAACCATTTTTGATGCCATTTCTTGCGCTAAATGTTCATCAATTGTATATCTGTGACCATCAGATGTAAAAAGAAAAACAATAAAAGTTAAAGTAAAAATTATTATCAATAATTTTTTAGAATTAGAATTTTTTATAGTTAAACTCAATGAATTGATTGGTGATCAAATGGATATAAACTATTTAATTTTCTATGTTTTGAATATAATAATTGTTTAATTTTTAAAAATTATAGTATTTACTTTAATTTAATATATTTTTAAGATCAATAATTTTTTTAACTAAAATAAACATAAAATTACTACTCAAAATTGAGTGAAATGAGGAACAAAAGATTTTAAAAATATCATAAAAATTTAAAATTAATTATTCATAGTTTATACTATAAAACAGGTTTTGTGGGCATAATCTGTCATTGTATCTACAATTTAAAAAATAATCATAATAAACCTACTAAAATAATAATAGTTTTTAACCTATTATAATTAGAAATACTAATTGTCAGTATTGGTTTGTATTCCCGCATTTAATGAAGAAAAAATAATAGGTAAAATTGTAACAGAATGTTTCAAATATTCAAATCAGGTAGTTGTGTGTGATGACGGTTCTGCAGACAAAACTTTTGAAGAAGCAGAATTGGCAGGTGCAATTTGTTTAAAGCATAAAAAAAATTTGGGAAAAGGTGGTGCATTAAAAACACTTTTTGATTATGCCAAAAATGTTAATTTTGACATAATTGTTACAATTGATGGGGATGGTCAATTTTTACCAGAAGAAATTCCGAAATTAATCAAACCCATTGAAAATAGTACCGTAGATATTGTAATTGGAAATAGATTTGATGGAGCATCTGAAATGCCTAATTATAGAAAATTTGGCAATAAAGTTTTAGATAAAATGACTAATTTAGCATCTGAACTTCCAATAGAGGATTCTCAAAGTGGGTATAGAGCTTATTCAAGAAAAGCTATAGAAAAAATAAAATTTGATATGAATGGGTTTGGTTCAGATGCAGAAATATTGATTGATGCTTCAAAAAAAGGGTTTAAAATTTCTGAAGAAAAAGTAAAAGTCATTTATAATACTGGAATGAAAACATCTACAAAGAATCCAATTTTACATTCCGGAGAAGTTGTTACATCATTATTAGAAATTATTGCTATTAAATCTCCTTTAAAATTTATTGGAATTCCAGGTTCAATCTTATTGGTAATTGGAATAATTTTTGCCATAAATGTTGTTACTCTATTTAATGAAACAAGATATTTCTCTATTCCATATACAATGGCAGTAATCACATTTTTTGTGATAGGTTCTATGCTAGTATTAATGTCAGTGTTATTATTCAGTATTTCACGAGCATCTAGAAAAAATTAAACTTGATCAATATTTCAACATATAATCCACATAAATGAAATGAGTGTATATTATAGAAAGAACATATAAAAATCGCATTTTATCTTAAAGTGTATTGAGTATTCTATTAGAAAAAGTCAAAAATAAATCAGCGGTTATTTCTATTTTAGGTTTAGGACGTGTAGGGTTACCCTTAGCTTCAGTATTTTCTACTAAAGGATTAAGGGTAATTGGAGTAGATATTAATGAAACACGATTATCATCAATTAAAAATGGAGTTTGTCCATTTTATGATCCTGCGCTTCAAGAAAATCTAAATGAATCAAAAAAATTGGGTATGTTAGAAGTAGTAAATGATCTTGAAAAAGTTAAAGATGAAATTGATATTCTTATTGTTACAGTTGGAACACCGACTACTGAAGGTAATAGTGTAGATTATTCTCAAGTGTATACCGCTTTAGAGGAGATCAGTAAAGTGAATTTAAAAGATAAAATCATTATAATGAGATCGACCCTACCACCAAAAACAACAGTTGAAATTATAATCCCTTTTCTTGAAAATAAAACAGGTTTAAAATTAGGTGAAGATTTTCATTTAGCAGTATGTCCAGAAAGAATTCTAGAAGGTAGAGCGGTTAAAGAAATTCATCAACTTCCAGAAATTGTAGGTGGTGTTAATCAGTTATCAAACGAAATTGTAACGGAGTTATTTAAGCATATTAATTCAGAGAAAAAATTTTCGTATACAACAGTTACAGGTGCTGAACTAGCAAAACTTTTTGCAAATGTTTACAGATACATTGGATTTGCTTTATCAAATGAATTTGCTGTATGGGCAGAAATGTATGGAGAAAATGCAACAAATATTATCAATGCTTCAAATTATGAATATTCCAGAAGTAATATTCCAAAACCAGGATTTGCTGGAGGTCCATGTTTAAGTAAAGATGGGTTATTTTTAGACAATAACACTACATTTTCAAGCATTGTTTCAACTGCATGGAAAGTAAATGAGTCAATTCCACAGCATGTAATTAATAAAATTAAAGAAAATAAAAAAAATATTTTTGGAACAGAAATTGGTGTTTTGGGATTGTCATTTAAAGAAGGAAGCGATGATCTAAGAAATTCACCATCAGTAAAATTAGTTGATTTGTTAAAAGCTGCTGGAGCAATAGTGAAAGTGCACGATCCATTTGTAAAAAATACGTCATCATTGGATGAAGTAATACAAAATTCTGAAATAATTATCATAGCAACAAATCATTTAGAATTTAAAAATATTGTAAAAGACTTGAACAAATCTAACATAAAAATAATATACGATGTATGGGCAATGTTTAAAAAAGAAGATTTTGATTCAGCAAAATATCTAAAATTAGGAATGGGATAATTAAATAATTTTTGGAATTGGTAATGGAACTATTATTTTTCCTTTATAACCGTCATTTTGAATTTTAGAAATAATACTATCAGCTAAGTGCCAAGACAACAGCAATGCATAATCAGGTTGTTCTTGAATTAATTTGCTATCATCAACAACTTCTATGTGCATACCAGGAGTAAATTTTCCTAATTTTAGAGGACTTTTTTCTGCAACATAATCAAGAATTGATGAATCAATATTACAAAAATTTAACACAGTACTTGAACGTGCAGGCGCACTAATACCTACGATGGTTTTCCCAGAAGATTTTATTTTTTTTAACATTGAAAGTAAATTATTTTTATTTTCATAAACTCTATTTGCAAATTTTTTATATGTTTCAATAGATGATAAATTCAAATTTTTTTCCAAATTTAATATAGATTCTATATTACTAGATTTCTTAAATTGTCCTTTTGATGCAGCGTAAACTCTAATTGATCCACCATGTGAAGATATTCGTTCACAGTCAAATACTTCCATATCATATTTTTCAAATAATTGAAGTAAGGTATGCAAACTATAGTATCTAAGATGTTCGTGATAGATTGTATCATATTCTAGTTTTTCTATAATGTCTACCAAATATTGAGATTCAGATACAAATACTCCATCTTCTGTCAAAAGTAATTTGATTCCTTTCATTATTGAATCAAGATCTTTAATATGTGCAAAAGCATTAGTGATAGTAATAATTTTTGCTTGGCCTTGATTTTTTAAGATATTATTTGCAACACTTTCGTTAAAGAAATCATTTACTGTATTAATTCCGTTTTCTTCAGCAATTTTAGCAATATTAGAGGGTTCAATACCTAAGACATGAACACCATGAGATTGGAAAAACTTCAACAGAGTTCCATCATTTGATGCTATATCAATGATCAAATCTTTGGATGTCGGAGAAAATTTATCAACCATGTATTGAGCAAATTCAGATAAGTGATTTCGAAATGCAGTACTTACTCCAGATGTATACAGGTAACTTTTGAACATGGTGTTGGGATCTACTGCATCACCCAATTGAACTAATTGACATTTATTACAAAAATAAACTTGAAGAGGGAATGATGCCTGAATTTGTTTCAAATCTTCTTTTGTAACAAAATTTAGAGGTGGTGGATGTTTTCCTAAATCAAGAAATTGAATTAAATTGGAATTTGAGCAAATATAGCATTTCATTATCTAGACAACTTAAAATTGTTTTATAAATTAATCAGAAATTAAGTATGAAAGTATTAGTTTTGGGTGGAAGTGGATTAATCGGAAAATCTTTACTAAAATTAAATAATAACAAATTAGACATTGTTGCAACATATAATACAAATCAGATCAATATGGAGGAAGTATTATCAGTGAAATGTAGCTTGCCAACTGATTTTAATAAGTTAGAGAATACAATCATTTCTGAAAAACCAAATGTGATAGTAAATACAATGGGTTATTCGAACATAGATTTTTGTGAAATAAACAAAGAAGAAACACATCAACTTCATGTAAAAATTACAGAAAAAATAGCAAAATTAGCTACAACATACAATATAAAGACAATTTTCTTATCATCAGATTATGTTTTTAATGGAAAAAAAGGCAATTATGTTGAATCAGATTTACCTAATCCAATAAACTATTATGGAAAAACAAAATTAGAGGCTGAAAAAATAATTCTAAAACAACCGCAGAATGTTGTATTTAGGACATCTGTTATTTATGATTGGGATTTTCGTGTAAGATTTTTTAATTATGTAGTAAATAATTTAAAAAATCAAAAACAAATTGAGGCAACATGTGATGTTTTTAATAGTGTCACATTAGTTGATAGTTTAATTCAATCAATTTTTCTAGCAATTAAAAAAGATGTATCAGGACTTTTTCATGTAGTAGATTCAACTTGTGTTAATAGATTTGATTTTGCAAAAAGTATTGCTGAAATTTTTAAATTTGATGATAAATTAATTAAGAAAATTTCAATTGATGATATAGACATAGTGGCTAAAAGACCAAAAAATGCTTGTCTCAATAATTTTAAAGCCAAAAAAGAATTAGGAATAAAATTTAAAACTCTTGAAGAAGGAATAAGACAAGTTTTAAAAAAAGTAAATTAAAAACATGAATATCCAAAGGATTTATGTTACAAAAGAATCAAGATAAGATTGAGGATAAAATTGGCTAAAGTTTTGGTAACCGGAGGAGCAGGGTTTCTTGGCAGTAATCTTGTAAATGAATTAATAAAAAGAGGAGACGACATAGTAGTTTTTGATAACGGTTTTAGGCAAGAATTTAACAATATTAATGAAATAAAAAATACAATTTCTTTGATAAAAGGGGATATTAGCAAAAAAGAGGATTGGAATGCCATTCCCAAGGATATTGAATTTGCATATCATCTAGCAGCAATTAATGGAACCAAGTTCTTTTACGAAATTCCAGAAAAAGTTCTTAAAGTTAATGTTGAAGGAACTTTTAATTTTGTTAATTGGCTACAAAATTCTCAAGTAAAGAGAGTGTTTTTTACATCTTCATCAGAAGCTTATGGATTCCCTAAGGTTTTTCCAACTCCTGAAACAGAGGAATTAAGCATTCCTGATCCAACAAATCCCAGATTTTCATATTCTTCAAGTAAAATACTAGGCGAATTAATAATAATAAATTCAGTAAAAACATTAGGAATAGATTATAGCATTGGTAGAATACATAATGCATACGGACCCCAAATGGGATTTGAACATGTGATGCCTGAATTCATAAAGAGATGTGTTTTGAATGAAACTTTTACAGTTCAAGGAGATGGAACAGAATCCAGATGTTTTTGTTATGTATCAGACATCATAAAAGCAATACTAACAATAATGAGTAGTGAAGATGGTAAAAATGAAATTTTCAACATAGGTAATCCACATGAAGATACAATTAATGAAATGATAAGGGTTTTAGAAAAAATACATGGGAAAGAAATTTTACCTGAATACAAAAAATTTGATAAACCTGGAACAAAGCGAAGAGTTCCGGACATATCTAAATTAAATAAATTAGGATATACACCTTCAGTAACTTTAGAAGAAGGGTTGAAAAAAACATATGATTGGTATTCAAACTATCATAAAACAAAAATTCAAAATTAGGATTCAGAAAAATGAATATATTAATTTTAAATTTTAATCTTTCAGGATTTGGAGGTGATGTAAAGCAGCCGATACTAATTGCAAAAGGATTGATGGAATTGGGTCATAATGTTATGTATGTTGTACCAGATGGAGATGGATGGTATCATGATAAAAATAAAAGTAAAGAATATTCAGAAATGCGTAAAAAATTATTAAATGCAAAAGGCAAAATTATTGAAATTGAAGGAATTTCAGTATTACCAATTCATTGTGTTTCTGAAAAATTAGGGTTTTACTGTCCAGATGCAACAAAAATTGCTAAGGAAATATTACCAAATTATGATGTGGTGTATTGTTTACATTGGTACTATCATCTAGGAATGACTTTTTTCAATGTTGCAAATAATCTTGGAGTACCATTTATTATTGCTGCAATGGCTGCATTTGAAAAACCTGCACATAATTTGAAAAAATTCAGAAAAAATATCATAGATTTTGTATACACAAAAAAATTATTCAAAAATGCTGGAGGATTTCATTCAGTAGGCGATATGGAAACTAAAACATACTCAGAATTAGGAGCGAATCCAAACAATATTTTTAAGGTGGATCATGGAATAATACTTGAAAATTTTAAAATTAAAAATAGTACAGGTATTTTAGAAAAGATCGGATTAAAAATACCAGAGGATTCATATCTTTACAATGTTGGAAGAATAGATCCTAAAAAAGGATTAGAGATCTTGTTAGAGTCTTTTGCAAAAATTAAAAAAAATCATGATAAATTATTTTTAGTTGTAACAGGGACTGGTGTTAAAAAATATGTAGATGAAATAAAAGAATTAGCTAAAAAATTGGAAATAAATGATTATGTTAAATTTACAGGGTTTATTTCAGAAGAAGAAAAAATTGAATTATTTAAATCAGCAAAAATTCATGTGGTGACATCACATAGTGATGTGCATACAACAACTGCAATAGAATCTATGGCTTGCGGTACACCAGTAGTTATTTCAAAAGTAAGTGATTTTCCAGAAATAGATGAGTATGAAGCAGGAATAACAGTTGATTTAGATTCAAATTCAGTGTATAATGCAGTTGAAAAATTACTTAACGATGATAAAAAATTGGAAGAATATTCTAAAAATGCTAGAAAATTGATCAATGACAAATTTTTATTAAAAAATAAATTTAAAGAATATGAAAAAATGTTTGAAGATACTATCAATAATTACAAAATTAAATCTTAGAAATGTTTGTTGCATAGAGATATCCATAATACATATTTGTGTTGGATTGTCGATTCAAAAGAAATAGTGGTGAAGTTGTAACAACTTTAAAACCACAATTTTCTAATTTATCTTTTAAGTCTTTATAACCATAATGATATTCAATTATAATTTGAGAAAACTTTTGAAGTGTTTTTTTATCAGAAAATTTGATTACGTCTACCTCACATCCCTCACAATCAATTTTAATGACAGAATCATCTGGAATGTTAAATTCATGAATTAATTCATCTAATGTTTTTAATGGAATTTTAGTACCATCTTGAATAAAATCAGTTACACTTCCTGCACCTACTTGATTTGGATCTAAGGTAATAATTCCTTTTTTTCCAGAACATCCGGCAGATAGTAAAGTAATTTTGTCAGATAAATTATTTAGTTCAATATTTTTTCTTGCAAGATTGTTGTTTTTTGGGAATGGTTCTAACGCAATAATTTTTTTTGCACCTTTTGCTGCAAAATAAATTGAAGAGTCACCTATATTGGCTCCAATATCGATAACAGTTTTACCTTCAACTTTTAAGAAATTATAAACCTGTTCAAAGAAAACGCCGTGAACATCTCCATTATTATTTTCAATATGAAGTTTAATATTTTCAAAATCTTTTATCGTAAGTGTAATCAAATCATCTGTTATTTGATACCCATTTAGAATGTTAAAAGTTGGAAAATATGCTTCATAATAATTATTAATTATGATTTGTTGGCCAGACTTAAGAACTCCTTTAAAAGGGAATTTTTTCTGCAAGAGATGTAAGATAACGGATATTCCATTTTTGTATGTGCGTATGTATCTCAAAGGTGGAGTTAGTAAGTGTAAATAACTTTTGAAATATTCTCTAATGCTCATATTTTGAAAAATGAATGTCATTTTTTTTATAAATCCATTTGCCTAAATATATCAATAGGAAATTACAGTATAAACTTACTAACAATACTAAATTAATTTATAATAGGAATTTAACAAAATCAAATAGTTTTGACAGATAAATCATGCAGACTATGTAAAAGTAAAGAATTGAATAAAATTTTAGATTTAGGGTATTCGCCAATTTC
>Ga0315327_10000543_pt1 | contig 18679 bp, 11 predicted proteins | sample M110032315metaG_FD_203460 | JGI IMG/M metagenome (GOLD analysis project Ga0315327, IMG submission 203460) | Ammonia-oxidizing marine archaeal communities from Monterey Bay, California, United States - M1 100m 32315 | ecosystem: Environmental > Aquatic > Marine > Coastal | place: USA: California... | reverse complement strand
CGAATCAGCAGAGGACGTGTTCAACGAGCTGTGCCAGGTCTCGCCACTCTACAACGGCCTCGATTGGGACCGTATCGACAATAGTGAATATCACTGGCCGGTGCCCGACAAGGACCACCCCGGGACCCCACGCCTGCACGAGGATGGTTTCGTGAACGGGCGCGGTATCTTCTCGTGCACCACCTACCGGGACCCGGCCGAGACCATCAACGACGAATATCCCCTCTGGCTCACCACGGGGCGTCGCCTGCAGAGCTACCACACCCATACCCAGACCGGTCGCGCCGGTGGGATGGAATACTTCCTTCCCGGTGAGTCCCTGGAGATTCATCCCGACGACGTCACCCGCCTCGGTCTCACCGACGGCGAAGCGTGTCGTATGTCGAGCCCCCGCGGAACCGTCGACATCATCGTGAAGGCGACGACCAAGTCTCCCCCGGGCACGGTCTTCACAAGCTTCAGCTTCGAGGACACCCCCGTGAACGCCCTGACCGGATCGGGCTACGATCCGACGACGCACACGGCCGAGCTCAAGGTGTGTCCGGTCCGCGTCGAACCCATCGCGGCCGGGTGAGTCCCGGCCCCGCGAACGCTCAGTTGAGGGTAATCTTGCGGGGATCGCTGCCGACCTTGACCTTCTTCAGGATGACGGTGTCAGCCGCATCTTTCCCGGCCTTGACGATGAACGCCTTCCCCTTCGGCGCACCCGGGGTGAACGTTTTCCCGTTGGCACGCACCGTGTAAAGAATCTCACTGGTGGTCGCATCCACGAGTTGGACCACGGGATCTTCCACGTCAAAGGTCAGTTCCCCGAGCTCTCCCCAGGACGGGGGATCATAGTTGTCGAACTGGGAGATGGTCCGGGGCCAGCCCGGATATTGCTTGGTCGCAGGATTGGTGATGTCGACATTGCGCGGCCAGCATTCCATCGTGATCTCACGCTTTTTCGTATTGAGACGCACGATCCCAAAACCAGCTGAGCGTGTATTGAGGATATTGCCGGCCGGTTTCTTCTCAGGATTGGCGGCGGCATAGTTGGTCACCTTGTTGTGAAACCCGTCGAGATGATCGCCGGTATACCCGGGCGCTCCCGGTTCGCGGTTGGCCCCGGGCTTAAGGGGTTCCCACCAGCGCAGGTAGAGATTGGCGATGGAGGGGACACAGAAGGACCAGATCGCATCGCGGTAGTCATCCAGGCCCTGGTGAAAGATGGTGGCGAGATGCTGGTCCCCGGCGCAGTGGAAGGCAAAGCCCTTGCGCAAAGCCCCGAGGGCGCGGCTCCGGCCGGACTGGGGCCAGCCGTTGGAATCCATGTCAGCATGGAGCCGTCCGTTGGCCCCGCCATGGATGTGTGCTCCCCCACAGAAGATGGTGGCCGAGAGGGCCACCTTCATCTCGGCCTGCCGCCAGTCCTGGGCCCACTGGTCGAGGAACTTGAGCTGGCGCTTGCCGAGCAGGACGGCCCCTTCAACGTCCACGCTGGCGGGATCGTACTCGGGATTGCGGATATGGTCTGGCCTTGGTCCCTGCTTGGGAACCCGGCCGGCTGGGCCGGTCTTGAACTTGCGATCTTCCAGAATGGCAAAATCGACGTTGCCCCAGTTGAGATTGGTGAACCAGACCCCTATCCCCTGGCCAATCTTGTGTGGATCCGCAGGATCGGGAAAGTGACTGGTCTGCGCACGCTCAACCTCCTGGACGTAGACCCCGGGCCGGGAGTAGCCTCCGTCGGATGCGCCACCCAGGGTCGAGATCTTGCCGCTTTCACCCCAGAGGTTCGGCTGGCCGGCGTCATGGTCATCGGGCAGGCAGAGGGTCGGCCGGTCCCTGATGATCTCACCGAAATCGCGGCCGAACTTGAGCCAGGCGGCGTAGTGCCTGTGGTGGTCGTAGACCTGGTCCCCCGAGAAGAAGAGGACGTCGGCATCGATCTTCTTCACGTTCGCGATGATGTCTTCACGGGAGATATCGCCCCCGTGCGTGGGATGGATGGAGTTCCCGGTGAAAGCGGCCATGACGATTTCGTCCCTGTCCACCGGATTCCTGCGGATCGTTCCTCCGTAAGCAGCCCCGGCCTCGTGGGTCACGCGATACTTGTGTGCCTTGGAGTCATCCCATTTTCCAACCCGGAAGGGAGCAGTCCAGCCCTTCTCGATCGCCTTGGTCCTCGCTACTTCAACCCACTTCCCATCCTTTTCGACCTCAAGACGCACCGTCCTGCTGTCGCCCGCGGTAAGGGGGTAAAGCTGGGCCGTCAGTTTGAGGGTTTTGTCGTGAACAGTATAAAGGGCGAAGCAGATGAGATCCTTTTTCGCCACTTCCGGGATAGTCAGGACGGCGCGACCCTTCCTCTTCTTCTGATTCTTCTGCTGGGAGACGGCGACACCGGCGATGAAAAGCACGGCACTGCAGATAATGAACCATTTCTGGAGCTTCATGGGGTTCCTTGGTAGCTGTTGGATTTATCGGTTAAACGGCACGATCACCGGACCGCACGTTCGCGGCGTCGGCTGACTCTGGCGTGGATTCAGGCGGTGAGGCAAGGGTTTCAGTCTGTCGTGACGGACGCCAGAGGACAAAAAGATACAGGGGAATCAGGAAATGCGGAGCGCGGAGCACTGCTTCGTGGAGAAATTGGTCAGCTCCCCAGTAGTTCAGACCCAGGGACATCCCGGCGACCGGACGGGCGAGGGCGGTCAGGAATCCCCAGATCGCGGCGTAGAGGGCGCAGGCACGACGGAGGGTGGGTATGCAAATCCCGAGGCAGACCACGAAGTCGAGGATCCCGGCAATCCGGAGGATGCTCCGGGCTGTTTCGAATTCCACCTCGAGAATGACCGAGATCATGGCCGGGAAACTCGCGGGCATGGGCCAGAGATCCAGCGCATAGAAGCCGTGCCCGGCAAAGGTTGCTACCAGTGCAACAATAGCCGTGACAACAGTAACTTTATGGCGCGCGCCCAGCGCAAGCGCCATGACTAGAAGGACCGGGATGAGGATCTGGCCCCCGTACTCAATAAACATCGGGAGTTGGCGCTGGGCGGCGAGATACTGGGTGTAAGCTACAATCGCGAGCAGACCGCTGCCCCCTGCCAGCGCTACCATCTGGATCCACGATTTCCTTCGAACCGTGATGGCAAGGATCGTGCAGCCGAGGTAGAGCCAACCAATCCAGGCGATCCATTTCTGGACCAGGCCATCATCCGCCCCCGTGCCGACAAAGGCATCCCAACTGACACCAAGTCTTTCTGCAAATGCGTAGGTCGCGTCTTGCCAGAGGAGAATACCATAAGGTCCTTCCCAGTAAAAATGCACCCAGGTCCAGCCGGCAAAACAGAAGAAAGCGCCAAGGCGGAGAAAGAGAATGAGATTCCTGTCGGGCTTCGGTTTGTTCACGATTTCAGCCAGCACAAACCTCTACCTCACGGATCACCCGGCCGTAATCGTAAAAATCCCGGGATGGGCCAAAAAAGCGATCTCACCCGTAAAGCAGCCTCTGCCGTTACCCGTTCTCCTCGCACCGCCTGCTCACCGGAGCCGACTCCACTCCCATCCTATTGGTTTTCCGGGTCCCAGCGCACCCGGTAGCAGATAGACTGTAACCCTGCGAAGGCCGTATCGGCAAACTCGCCGACTTCGCTGGTCGCCATGATCGAATTGCTCAATTCGAACCAGTCTTTGAGGTTGAAACTTGACCACAGGGAATAGGTTTCACCATTGACCGCCTCCCACCGGACGGTGTTCCCCGCAAAGAATTCCCCCGGACTCGACGGATCCGGCACGGGTGTGGATTCATTTCTCAACCGATTGCACTCCGTTCACATAAACAACATTGTAGCCCCCATCCTTCGTTCCTTCGGCTGACCAGCCGTCGTAGGCATTGAGGGCAACGTAAAACCTGTAGGTCCCGCCCTTCTTCGGTTGCGGCCAGTAGGAACCTCCTCCTGGCGGAACCAGGCCCTTTCCTTTCCAATGCCGGTCAAAATAGCGGACATAGATCACCCCCGATGGGCCCCTGCCCTTCTCGAGCTTGTCGATCTTCACTTCCGCGACCTTCCGGACATACTCGTAGTTCCCCTCCCGTTCCGTGCAGGTATAGATCGCCTGCACCTTGCCAACCACGATATGGGTGGCGGTGCTCTCCAGCTGTTCCGTGGAATACGGCGCCTTCTCCGCAGGCGCAGGACAGGCAAGCAGGAGGAGCACGGTCGAGGCCACAAGCACTACCGCTTCATTTTTATTGCTCATCATTCTTTCCCTCTCGAAGAGTTCTCCTCCTCGGCCGCTGGTTCTTTCCTGGCCTTGGCCTGAAAAATAAGTTTTGCCCCTGCGACGCGCTTGGACAGTTCCTTCGAGTTGGGAAAACTCGTATGAGGCTTTTGGTTGGGCCATTTCCAGGTTTTGCCCAGGACGTAGTGTCGAACAGGCAACTCCGGGGCAGGGACTTTTACGGAGTCCTCAACTTCACTGATAACCTGGATGGCAGAGCCCGGTCCTCGTTCGAGTTTCGAAACAGCCAGGAGATGAGTCGGAGTTTGGTATACTTGGACGATCCGGATTTTCCACCCGCCATCGGGAACCATAAGCTGAACGGAAACGGTTGTCTCCCGGGCGCATGCTTGATGGAACGATACGGCAAGGAGAAGGAGCAGGCAAGGAAGGCGGAGCAACCTGCCGATAGCTTGCCTGATAATGGACACAATGATCGTCATCCTCTAGCCGCTGGAGCGCCTTTACTTGTCCTTGAGAAGTTCAACCATGGCCCTGCCCATGCCCAGCCCCACGTTCATGTAGGTCTTGGCGTTTCCCCCGTAGTGACCGTTGGAGGCTCCGCCCATGGAGAGCGGATGCGTATAGACCACGGTGACTTCTCCCTTATGGGCCTCGCCGAAGGCAAACATCCCATCGATGATCATTTTCTCATTACCAGAGGCAGTGTCCTTGTTGGTCTGCCCAAGCGTGGCCACAACCATCTTGGCCTTGGGCACGTTGAATTCCTTGCGGAGAGCTTTGAAGAGCTGGGTGAGATTCTTTTCATACATGGCCGCATGGGCTGCGTTGTAGCGGTCCTTGTCTCCCTGCCACCAGAGGAAGCCCGCCACCTCAGAACCCTTGCCTCCGGGATAGTGCTTTTCAAGATCCTTGAGCACGGCTTTGGCCCGGGCCACATCGCCGGCGTATTGCAGGCCCGCATGCCAGTTATGCTTGGGAGGCTCGGGCACCTCGCCCTTCGTCCAACTCGGATACCGAACCTCATCGTTATAGGCCGGGGTCACCAGGGTCACCTTCTTCCCCGACTTATCGGTCGTCTCGACTTCATGCCTCGGACTGCCGGGAGGAAGGAGGTCCCAACCAAGTGAACGATTGCCGATGGAGCTCTTGAGAATGAGGACCGGTTCATCCAGCGCGTTACCCAGATGATGACCGATACCAATCTCGATGCCAATCTTGCCGCCGGATACAGTCAGCCAGTCATTACGACGGACTCCGCCCCGGCCCCCCGGACCGCCACTACCCTGCGTGTGAACGTTGCGCACGTCCTGGCGCTTGGTCCAGTTGCCCCCGTCATCCACCATGAAGGGGTAGAGTTTTTCAGTCTTAACCGCGTGTTCCAGGGTGCCCTCCTTGTCACCCTTGACCCGGCCCATCTCGAGCGTGTTTGACTGGCCCATGATGATGAAGACCTTGACCGGCTTATTTAAATCGGCCGGTTTGCCGTCCGGATCAGGCAATTCCCTGGCTGAGATCGGATAGGCCGAGGCCGTCAACAGGACGAAAATAGACAGCATTTGAATGAAATTCTTCTTTAGTTTCATGATTCTTTTTATTTCTAGCGCGAATGATGCCCTTTGCTCGATCGCTGAAACAGATTGCCCCGATCAGCCCAGGTCAACAAAGACAGAGAATCGTTCTTTTGCGTTTTTTTGATGCCTATTTGCGACACTCCAGATAGGGCTCCTTCATTTTGTCTTCTCTGTGTTCCGTAGATTTGAAAACACCTCCCCTGTGGGCTTGGATTTCCGGGCCGGCCATGGGACCACCGCCTTCCAGAAAAGCGGTTTTTTTCGCCGTGCTGTGCCCTTGCCTTTGAGAGTCGCCACCTGGCTGATTCCATCAGGCTGATACGATGCTGGAAGTGAACTCCCGCAATCTCGCAAAAGGCAGGCAGGAGATCCACTGCTGAAACAATGGAGGCCCTGTCGACCTTTCCGATCCCGCATTCCTGCGCCAGGGCAATCACCTCATTTTCCTGCTCCCCCGGTGAGGATGGCCCGATCCGCGTAGTCCTGTTCTACTCCAAATGAGGGAAGGGCCAGGCCAAGCATGAACAAGCTCAGCAGTTTCGTTTTCATTCTGATTCGCATCTTATCTTCGATTGGCATCCTTGTTGAATCATTTTAACCAGTTACCTTTGGGCATACAGAAACTCCAGACGCAAGAATCTTGGGACTTTTTGACAAAAGTCCTGTTCCGGTTGATCGCCAGCCGTGACGCTCCGGAAATACGCTTGCCCTCGAAACTGCTGCCTCCATACGATGAAGCGCCCGAAAAGCATCACTCCATAACGATCACTGGCAAGGTTCCCGGTCAACGCGAACCGACTCCCCCGCCCATGCAACAGTTCGCCGCCCTGCGCCTGCCCCAGCGCCGCGCTTCCTCCCTCTTCCCGGTTGCGCTCCTCGCACTCATCCTGCCGGTCGTGGCCGATCCCGTCATCAACGAGATCTACTATCACGAGGATCATGGAATCAATCCGGAGAACCTGTTGACGGAATGGATCGAACTGCACAATCCCACTCCGGCCGCCCTCGACCTCTCCAACTGGACTCTCAGTCGCGGCGTGTCCTATGCCTTTCCGCCCGGGACCAGCCTCCCTGCCAACGGCTATCTTGTGGTGGCGGCCGACACCCCGGCCTTTAATGCCGCCCACCCCGGGATCGACAACGGAACCAACGTCTTTGGCCCTTGGATCGGGCGTCTCCAGAATTCAGGTGAAACCATTGAACTTGAGGATGCCGCCGGGAGACGGGCTGACCGGGTGCACTTTGCCGATGAGGGCGACTGGGCCATCAGAGCCCGTGGTCCCCTTGACAATGGTCACCAGGGCTGGACCTGGTTGGCCACCCACGATGGAGGCGGATCATCCCTTGAACTGATCAACCCGGCCCTCTCCAACAAACGGGGGCAGAACTGGGCCTCCAGTGCGGTCGCGGGAGGCTCGCCAGGAGCAGTGAACTCGGTTGCCTCCGACACCGGGGCGCCCCTGATCCTGAACGTCCGGCACGACCCTGTCATTCCGCGTTCCAGCGACACGGTGGTGATCAGCGCCGAACTGGAACACGCCACCATCACCGGATCCGCCACTCTCCACTGGCGGGTGGACGACCAGGAGAGCTGGTCCTCCCAGGATCTCGTAGACAATGGCAGGGGTGAACTGAACTCGGAAATCCCCGGACATCCCGACGGCACCGTCATCGAGTTCTACCTCTCGACCTCCAACGGCGTCGCTGAACGCACCTGGCCCGGCCCGGTCCAGCCGAGTGGAGAACAGGAAGCCAATGCCCTGATCCAATTCGATAACTCCTACGATCCAACCGCTCCCTGGGTGCCCGGTGCCCAGCCGAAGTACCGCATCATCATGACGGAAGACGAACGTGCCGAACTGGCTGACATCGGCGATAACAACGAGTCACCCCGGAACGAGGAGGACAGCAACGCGGAAATGAACTGCACCTTCATCGTCGAGGACGGCACAGGCCTCGGCCTGCGCTACCTCTCCAGTGTCCGTAACCGCGGGGCCAGTTCCCGCAATCCCCCCCCCAACAATTTCCTCGTCAAGTTTCGCAGCGATGAAGACTGGAACGGCCAGCCTTCCATCAAGTTCAATGCCCGGTATCCCCATTCCCAGGTCTTTGGGAGCTGGTACTTCCGACATGGCGGAGTGGAAACAGCCAATGCCTCCGCCGCGCTGCTGCGGATCAACGGTGAGGATCTCGCCCGGAGCGGATCCAACATGTACGGTTCTTATGCACGGTTGGAGAGCTTCGGCAGCGCATACACCGAAAATCACTGGCCCCTGGACCCGGACGGCAACTTCTACCAGGTGCGGGACGATGAGGATGCCAACGAGGAGGGGGATCTCCGCTACGAGGGGGCCGACCCGGATAGCTACCGCAACACCTACTTCAAGAAGACCAACCAGAGCGAGGATGACTGGAGCGACCTCATCGCCCTGACCAATGCCCTGAACAATGCCCCGGAGGAAACCTACCTGCAGGAGGTCGGTCAGGTCCTCAATATCGACCAGTGGCTCACTTACTTCGCCCTCGACACCCTTGCCGGCAACCGGGAAGGAGGGTTGATCACCTCCAAGGGAGACGACTATGGACTCTACCGCGGCGTGAAGGATCCGCGCTTCCTCCTCGTTCCTCACGACCTCGACACGGTGTTCAATCTGGGAAGCATCACCGTGGACACCAACAGGTCCCTCTGGAGTTTTGACGACCTGCCGGGGCTAACCAGGTTTTTCCAGAACGACGAAATCGTTTATCGTTACTACGCCAGGTTGCTGGAACTCCTTAACGGAGCATTCGACCCCGCCATCCTGCACCCGATGATCGACGAACTGCTCGACGACTGGGTATCGGAAGACGAAATCGAGGATGCCGGGGACTGGGTCACTGGACGACTGGATGGTGCGCGCAACCGGATTCCCGACAGCTTCTCCGCCGACTGCACCCTGCCATTGGATGACGGATTTTTCCGGACTACCGACGGAACGGCGCAATTCAGTGGTGATTTCCGGGCCGGCCGGGTCCTCTCCGTCCTGCTCAATGGTGTGGAAGCAAACCGAACCCAGCGATCCGGGGCCTGGCAATTTGAGGTGAACCCCGGGGACACCTTCTTCAATCCGGGACTCAATCGGGTTGTCGTGCAGTGTTTCAGTGGACCCGCTGGCACTGGATCCGTAATCGATCAGACCTTCCTCGACGTCTGGAATGATACCGGCACCACCACTGATGTTTCAGGCACCCTGATCGGGGAAATTCCCGTCGGGAGCCTCAAGATCGTCACCCGGGATTCCTATCTTCCGTCCCATCCCGTTCTGGTCCGGCTTGAGTTCCGTGATCCCGACGGAAGTTTCAACCGGAACCTCTGGGAGACCACCGCCACCCTGACCAGTGATGTCCAGGGGGTCACCCTCACGCCTGACACGGTCACCATCCGCAACGGACTGGGCTCGGCCCTGGTGAAGATTGCAGGAGGCGCGGGTGGCATTCAGACCAATCTGATCAATACCGGCGAGATCTGGAACTACCTCGACAACGGATCGGACCAGGGAACCAGCTGGCGTGACCAGGAATTCAACGATGACTCCTGGAGGAGCGGACCTGCGGAACTCGGTTACGGAGACAACGACGAGGCCACCGAAGTGCGGTTCGGTCCCGACGAAGACAACGACCGGAACGACGAGGACAACAAGTACATCACAACCTACTTCCGGAAGGATTTCACCATCGCCGACGCCTCCCAGGTGATCGCCCTGGACTACCGTATCAAACGCGATGACGGAATGGTGCTCTACCTCAATGGAACCGTCATCGGCCGCGACAACGTGGAGGCGGGTCCCGACTACCTCACCGAGGCAAGCAACGGATCGAGCCAGGAGGACGACTTCCTCGATCCCGATGATCTCGATTTCGCCGCCGAAGACATACACTCCCTGCTCGTCGATGGCACCAATACCATCGCGGTCGAGATGCACCAGGACGACGACGAGAGTTCGGACATCAGCTTTGACTTCGAACTGACCGCCGCCATGCCGGCAAGCAATCCCGGGAACCTCACTATCACCGCCACCGCGGCTCAGCAGCAGGCCCGCAAGACTCTCACCAGCCTTCACGATCAGGCCGTTACTCCTGTAAGCGGCACCTTGCCCGGCGCTTCTACTGCCTGGGAGGGAATCGTGCATCTTACAGATGACACCACCGTCCCGGTCGGACACATCCTCACCATTCATCCCGGCACCCTCATCCTCGTCGACGGTGATCCCACCAACGAAGGCACCGGGGGACGCGACCTCATCGTGCAGGGACATATCGAGGCGGCGGGAACAGATACCCGCCCCATCACCTTCACCTCCTCCGCCGACAATGCGCCCTGGGGCCAGATCCTCTTCGACAATTCCCAGTCGGCCCGGTTCAGCTTCAGCAACATCCACCGGGCCGGTCATTCCCCCCGCGGAGGACACACCGACCACGGCCGGGTCCTGCGCATCATGGGATCAGACGTCACCTTCGAGAACTGCACCATCTCCGATAACCGCGGCAAGGTGGGACAAACCGACAGGCAGGGAGGTTCCGACTCGGTGATGATCTTCCGGGAGTGTCACTGGGCACGCTCCGTGATGGGAATCGAAACGTTCGACACGGGCGTCCTCATGGAGGACTGCTGGATCACCGACATGCTGGGTCAGTACCGTGAGGACGGGGTAACCGATGACAACGATGCCATCTACCTGCACGGCGCCGGACCCGGCCAGTCCATCACGCTTCGCCGACTGGTCGTCGCCAACTGCGAAGACGATGGCATCGACACCCTGGATGCCGACCTCCTGGTGGAGGATTCCATCAGTCGCAATATCACTGACAAGGGCATGAGCATGCTGGGGGGAACAGCCACCGTAACGCATTGCCTTTTCACGTCCTGTGACATCGGGTTCTCCGCCAAGAACGATGCCAGCGCCACTCTCCGGTTTTGCACCATCACCGATAACGGCGCCATGGGCCTGCAGGCCGAGAACAAGACCGGCAACGACGATCCCAGCTTCTACGATATCACGAATTCCATCATCTGGAACAACGGGGACGACATCCGGACGGACTACGATCCCTCCGACATCACCGTGGGGCACACCCTGATCGGCCAACCCTGGCCCGATGCTGCCGGCCAGGACCCGGGCAACCTCAATGTCGATCCGCTCTTTGTTAGTCCGGAAACCAATAACTACCATCTCACCGCCTCTTCCCCTGCCAGGAATACCGCAGATCCAGCCCTTCCCCCCGATCCGGACGGCACCAGCCGGGACCTCGGCCGCCATCCCTATGACAACGTCTTCGACGGGGCGGGATCCGAGATCCGCTGGCTGGCCGCCAACGGCCCCTATCGAATAACGTCCGATGCCACTGTGCCCGCCGGAAACAACCTCGTCATCGAGGCCGGTGCCAACGTCTACTTCGAACCCGGGACCCGCCTCACCGTCAACGGCACGATCCGCCTGGAGGGCAGCCCCACCAGCCGAGTGCAGCTCACCAGCGTTCCGGGAGCCCCCTTTGAGAACGACTCCGCCAGCGATGACCTTCCCCCGGGGCCACCCAAGTGGGACGGAATCAAGATTGTGGACTCGATGGATCCCGCCAACCGCATTGCCCATGTCGACATCCGCAACGCCCAGCACCGGGAAGGATCGATCGGCATCCTCCGTTCACAATGCGTGATCGATGACGTGCGTTTCAGTGGCACCCACATCCGCATGATCTACACCGATGACGCCTCCGTCATCATTGAGAACTGTATCTTCCCCGACATGTTCGCCCCTGATGAGCAGGCTGCCGCACTGGGCCTGGACAACATCAGCGAACACGTCAAGGGCGAAGGCGACATCCCCGCGGGCGGTCGCTACATCATCCGCAACAACAGGTTCGGAACCAACAAGGGCCACAATGACGTGGTTGACGTGGTGAGCGGAAGTCGGCCTGGCCCCATCGTCCAGATTCTCAATAACTATTTTGCAGGATCGCGCTGCGAGGAACTGGATCTTGGCGGCGATCTTTACATCGCCGGAAACATCTTCACCAACATCTTCAAGGATAATGAGACCTCCGACCGCGGCTATGCCAACGCCATCTCCACCGGAGACAGGTCCAACACCACCACAATGCTTGCCCGCAACATCTTCTGGGATGTCGACCACGCCATCAGCCTGAAGGGCGAATCGGATACCATCTTTGAAAGCAACACCATCTACAAGATCCACCCCGACTTCGTGGACACCTTCGACAACAACAACATCGGATCCGCCATCAACCTCTTCGTCCCCGGCGACAGCTCGCCCACTCCTGCGGCAGCAGCCTACGCCAGTTCCAATATCTTCCTTGATATCCCCCGGGTATTCGGCAACGCCGACATGCTTACCGAGGACTCCACCTTCCGGACCCCCCTGGAGTTCTTCCATAACCTCGTCGATCCCGCCATCATCGACACCAGCGTGGGGATCGAACATACGGGAGAGACGATTTACGACCTCGGCACTGGAAGTTTCACCGGGTTGCCCCTTTTCGCCGATCCCGACAACGGCGACTTCAGCCTCCTGCCAGGATCTCCCGCGCTCAACGCCGGACCACTCGGAGATGACCTCGGCGCCCTCGTATCCGATCAAATCCGGATCACGGGGGAACCACCCGCCTTTACCACTTCAACCAGCGTCACCCTCACGGTGGGTGGGCCGGGACTCTTCGGTTATCGCTACCGGGTCAACGACGGCCCCTGGAGCGCAGATCTCGACATTGGCAACGCGAACGGCCTGGTTCCGGGTGATCCCGCCGTGCGAACGGCGCAAATCCAACTCTCTGAACTGGCTGATGGCACCTACACCGTCTTCGCGGAAGGGCGCACCTTTGCCGGGGTCTGGCAATCCACCCCGACCGCATCCCGGAGCTGGACGGTCGATTCAGCCCTCTCCCGTCTCGTCATCAACGAGGTTCTCGCCGACAACGACGGAGCAATCGCGCACGAGGGCACCTTCCCCGACATCATCGAACTCTGCAATTCAGGCTCATCTCCCGTGGATCTTGCCGGAATGAGCCTCTCCGACAACCCCGACTCTCCCGACGAGTTCACCTTCCCCGCGGGAACTACCCTCGCCCCCGGCGATTTCCTTGTCCTCTTCGCCGACGATCCCAACGGCACTTCGGGCATCCATCTTCAATTTTCGCTCAGCGCTTCCGGAGAAGGTGTCTATCTGTTTGATGCCCAGGCCCGCGGCCGGGGCCTGCTCGACTCCATCGAATTCGGTCCGCAGGTCCCCGGTCTCTCCATCGGCCGAAATCGTAGCGGTGACCAGTGGACCCTCGACATCCCCACCCCTGGTGCCCCGAACGTCGAGCAACCTGCCGGGAATCCCGCTACCCTGGTTATCAACGAATGGATGACCGAAGGCGATGTCCTTTACCGGAACGACTGGTTTGAAATCCACAACCCTGACCCACTCCCGGTAGCCCTGGCAGGATTCAGTGTGAGTGATCATCCTGATAACCCCCAGCACCACGCCTTCCCACCCCTCAGCTTCATCGCCGGGAACGGCTTCCTCAAGCTCATTGCGGACCGCGATGTGTCCGCCGGTCCTGATCATGTCCCCTTCGCCCTCGACGCGGATGAAGACCGTCTCTCCCTCTTCGATCCCGATGGCAGGATCATCGACCAGGTCATCTTCGGACCACAGGCCTCGGACATCTCACAGGGACGCTGGGATCCCTCCGTCACGGGACTCGGCTACTTCACCCTCCCTACCGGTGGACTTGAGAACAGCCGCGAAGGGCAGTCCGGCATCCCCGGTTTCGACAATGCTCTCGCCCTCCTGCGTCACCTCCGCATTTCCGAGATCATGTACGAGCCCCGGGGCGGCATACCATACGAGTTCATCGAGCTCAGAAACACCGGACCGGTGATCCTCGATCTCACCGGATTGCGCTTCACCGACGGGATCTCCTTCACCTTTCCCCCCCTCACCCTTGGCCCGGGCGAAGAGGTTCTCGTGGTCGGGAATCTCTCCGCCTTCGAGTCCCGCTACGGAACGGCACTCAATGTGGCCGGGGTCTTCGGTGGAAATCTGGACAACGACGGCGAAAGGATTGTCCTCTCCCTGCCCTCTCCCTTTGACGCGGCCATCCTGCGCTTCGCCTTCGATCCCATCTGGTGGCCCTCCACCGCCGGCTCCAGCCGCTCGCTGGAACTGCGCGAGGCGCTCCCCGCCGCCCGTGACTTCGACTTGAGATCCAGCTGGGAGCCCAGTGCCCAGGTGGATGGAACCCCGAACGGGGGCGCCATTCTCATCCCCACCGAATTCCAGGCCTGGCTCGCCTTCTACGGGCTGACTCCTCTTGAGGATGGTGACCACGACAGCCTTGTGGCCCTCATGGAATTCAGCCTCGGCCTGGATCCGCTCCTCGATCTGGGAATCCATGGTCCCGTCTCCCTCCCGACGGTCACCCGTTCCATCGACGATCGCACGGCCATCTCCTTCGCTCTTCCCGTAAATGCAACCGCCACCGACGGCTACGGGGCAACTGACATCGTTTACACGGTGGAGACCTCCGCCGATCTCATGAACTGGAACGGCCTGCTCACCAAGACTGATGAGACCTCCTTTTCCGGTCCCGGCACGCTGATCGAGAATCCGCCCTTCAATGGACGCGTGCGCGTGAGCATCATCGATGACCAAGCCGGCCTCCTTCAACACTTCATCCGGCTGAAGGTAGACTATGCCCCCTGAGCCCTACCGCCGGTTGCGATTCTGGTTGTAGCGCCGGTTCAATTCACGAGCGCGCTCAGCCTGCTTCTTATTGAACTCCCGGCGCTTCTCCTCCAGCTTGTTGTCGGCCTTGGCCGTGATCCGGCTCGCCTTGTAGACCGTGTCAGCCTCGCTCTTGCCGTAGCGGAGGACTCCCCCGGCAACCGACGCTTGCATCCCCGCCTTGAGATCACCCAGGGAGGCCTTCCTGCCGTTCACCAGGATCCTGGTGAAACTCGTGATCTTGTAGGTCTTCTTGCCCACTGTGACGCTGTCACCTCCCACTTTCCTGATGGTGGGCAACTCGGAGGCCGCTCCCTTCCGGGTCGGGGGCACGATCCTCCGTTTGTTCTTGTTGTCGCCAAAGGATGGGGCCGGAAGGAGAATGGCACCTGCCAGGATCAGCAGGGAGGCACGGAACATCTTCATTTGGATCCTTACTAGCTTCCTCCCGCCCTCCTTTCAACCTCGGATTCCAGAATCCACCGCAGCCCACCAGTCATAACCCACTGCAGGCAAATGCCCGGAGAGCTCCTGGAACGCTGGCGCTAGGGTCTGGTTGCCGTGATCGCGCTGCGGTCTCCCCCGGTCTCAAATTGCCGCACATCTGCAAACCCCACGCCCTCCATGACTCCACGGATTTCAGCAACTCCGTAACAACGTCCCTGCGTAATGGCAACCAGGACGGTCGAATATTCCGCCACCGCACGCGGACCACTCTTGTCCTCGTTGAGGAAGGCCTCGTGGGCCACCACCAGTCCACCACTCGGCAGGGAGTTGTATGACTTGCGCAGAAGGGCCTCTACTTCCGGCAGATCCCAGTCGTGCAGCACGTTTGAAAGCAGGTGGACATCATGATCGTCCGGATAGGCATCCCGGAACATGTCACCCTCGACCACTTCAATACGGTGATTCAGCTCTCTCTCGGAGATTGCGCTTTCCGCGATCTTGTCCACCGGGGTTTTTTCGAACACGGTGGCATTCAGCCCCTCGTTCGCTGCAACCAGGCAACAGGCATAAATTCCCGACCCCCCTCCTATATCGAGCAATCGAGCTCGCCCTGACAGATCCAGTTCCCCGGCCAGTTTCTGCCCGAGAAATATACCCCGGCAATCCATCGCAGCAGTGAACATCCGGGCGAATTCCGCGGACTCCATGGCCTCGTGCCAATCGGCTTCGGCCATTTCACTCTCCCAGTTGCCCGGCTTGCCCGTTCGCATCACGGTCAACACCTCCTTCACCACCGGGCGATCTTCCAGCGACGCGTAGTAGGATCCCAGTGCCCAGGGAGAATCGCGGCCCAGGTGCTCCCTGCACAGTTCAGTGGCTGAAAACCGATCCCCCTCTCTCTCCACCAGACCATTTGCACAGGCCAGCGTCATAAGCACGTCTGCAGGCCGTTCGTGAATCCCGCAATGCTCACAGATCTCCTCCAGACTCGCCGGGGATGCCGCCAACCAGCTGAACAGATCGAGGTGCACGATCGCACAGGCCAGAAAATCCGCCGCATAAATTCCGTCGCGATAACGCAGGAGCGGAGTGGGATCTGACTTGGGGAGCTCAGTGAGATCAAAGGATGTCATCTCGCCGGAGACTAGAGACCAGGGTGCCACTACTTGGCAAGAACTGGCTCCTCGGAGTCATCCCGCAAATCCTGAGTTTCCCCCTCCTGCAGCCTGACACAGGGAACCGGTCCATGCATCACCCGGCATGATCGGAAGTTCCTCCGCCTCACTCCCCGGAATCACCAACCGAAGCGGCCCTTCGGCGCATGACAGCCGGTCCAATGACAGCCCACAACAGCGGGGGTAGTCCCGCGCTCAAAACAAGAGCAACTGCAGGATTCTCGTGCCCCCAATCCCCGATTGTCGCAAAGGTGAATCCCAGGGGCAGGCTTCCGCAACCCAGCGCCATGAGAAACCGGCGGCAGGGCATCCGCACCAACCCGGCAAGACAGGCAATCACCTCAGGCATGATCGGAAGCCAGCGTGAGAGGGCCACCATCCAACCGCCGGCCTTCCCCCCGAACAGTGCTTCGCCCCTGGCCAGATCCTCCTTGCCCGCAATCCACTCCGCCGCCGGTCGCCCCAGCTTCCAGCAGAGCCAGTAGGCCAGAATTCCGGACAACATCGATCCCGTTACCGCAAATATCCCTCCCAGCCATGGCCCATAGACGTAGCCCAGTGCCGACATCACGACCGTCCCAGGAATGGGGAGGACCAGATCCGAGAGCAGCAGTCCGATTCCACCCAGCCATGCCCAGGCTCTCCCCAGCTCCATCAGCCAGGTGTTCGTCTTCTCCACGTCGAAACGCTCAGCGAACTGGTCACCCCAGAGCACGAAAGGCACCAGCACAAGCACAGTCAGGATCAGGAAGAGCCAGAAAAGACGCACGGAGAAACGCGGTTGGTCGCCACCAGCCTAGCGCTATTCCCCGAGGAAGTCACGGATTGCGCTCGCGATCTCTTTCTACCCGACGATAAACTCCCCTGCAAACGATGTCCAAGCCCAGTCCCGAACCCTTTGAGCTCTCCGATCTTCCCGTTCTCGCACGCAGGGTCATCAAGGAGGCCAAGTTCCCCATGCTGGCCAGCATGGATGGCGATCAACCCCGCCTGCGCCCCATCTCTCCCGTGCGCACGGATGGCTACAACATCTATGTAGCCAACCTGCGCAGCTACCACAAGACGGGCGAGATCGAGATCAACTCCAAGGTGGAGCTATGCTACCTCTCCCCTGATCATGACCAGCTCCGAATCACCGGAGTGGCCCATCCGCTCGGCGAAAGTGAGCAATCCCTCATCAATGAAATATGGGAAGAGAATCCCCTCCTTCGCCAGTACCTCGGCATGAGTGACAACCCCGAGCTGATCATCTACCGCATCGTGGCCCACCGCGTGCGCTTCATGCGTGAATGGGCTCTGAACTACCACGATGTGCCCCTGCCTATCGACGTTAGCTAGGGAAACGGAGACGGCAGGGAAGACTCCGGGCCGGCGATCTACACCCACCCCTGGCTCGTGTCCCCGAGCGCAACCAGCTTCTCCTGCCTGATCCGCAGGGCTTCCCCGATGACCTCCAGTTCTTCCTCCGTCAGGACCCAGTCCCCCCCGCCCGCGGTCTGCTCGATCTGTGACGGCTTGCGCACGCCCACGATGGCCGAGGTCACTTCCCGCCGACGCAGCACCCAGGCCAGCGGCAACTGAGCCATGGGACGACCCGCTCCCTCCGCAATCGGGCGAATGGTTTCCACCACTTCCAGGTTGAGGTCCAGTTGCGGCGGCGTGAACTTGGGATCGCGGCTGCGGTGGTCCTTGTCCGAGAGGGCCTGTGCCCGTTCCCGGGTGAAAGCCCCGGTCAGCAGCCCCTTCATCATTGGGCTGTAGCACACCACTCCCACTCCCTTTTCTCCACAGTAGGCGAGACGATCCTCCTCAATCTCCCGGTTCAACATGCTGTAGGGAGGTTGCAGGGAGGCAACGGGATGGATCGGCTGCAGACGCTCCATCTGCTCCACGCCGTGATTGGACACCCCGATCTCACGGATCTTGCCCGCCTTCTTCAGTTCGGCAATGGCAGTCCAGGCCTCCTCGATGTCTCCATCGGGATCGGGCCAGTGAATCTGGTAGAGATCGATGCAGCCCACACCCAGGCGGCGCAGGCTGGCCTCACATTCCGCCACCACACTTTCACTCTTCAATCGTCCCAGGACCGTCCCGTCCTCCTGCATGATGCGTCCGCACTTGGTCGCCACGAGAGGACGCTCTGATTCCGGGATCTCCCGCAAGGCCTTCCCCACCAGCACTTCGCTGGCTCCATCCCCATAGATCGCCGCGGTATCGATCCAGTTCACCCCCAGTTCCACCCCCTTCCGAATGCCCACAATCGCCTCGCGCTCATCCTGGTCACCCCACCCGAAGGCCCAGTCGCCCCCTCCGATGGCCCACGTCCCGATCCCGATCGTGGTCAACTCCAGTTCACTGTTGCCCAGACGTCGTTTCTGCATGCTGTGAAAGAACTGTCCCGGGTCCCTGCTGTCAACGATTTCACTTTTCTCCTCCTCCAAATGCCGGACCTCAGATCCTGACAACCTGAAATTCGACCTTGGAC
>Ga0315327_10000541_pt1 | contig 18698 bp, 17 predicted proteins | sample M110032315metaG_FD_203460 | JGI IMG/M metagenome (GOLD analysis project Ga0315327, IMG submission 203460) | Ammonia-oxidizing marine archaeal communities from Monterey Bay, California, United States - M1 100m 32315 | ecosystem: Environmental > Aquatic > Marine > Coastal | place: USA: California... | reverse complement strand
TTCAGCTTCTGCTGTTTCCTCTTCAGCTACTTCAGCTTCTGCTGTTTCCTCTTCAGCTACTTCAGCTTCTGCTGTTTCCTCTTCAGCTACTTCAGCTTCTGCTGTTTCCTCTTCAGCTACTGGTTTTTCTTCTGGCGTTCCACCACTCGCTTCAATGAGAGCAGATAAGGCAAAAGCGAATTTTTGGGGCACTGCATTGAGCAAGCTAGCAAACTGTTGCAATGGTGCAGCAATCCCGCCTGCAAGACGAGCAAGGAGTTCATCTCTTGGAGCAATCTTTGAAAGTGCTATGATCTCATCTGTTGTAAGCAACCCACCATCTAACATCCCACCCTTAATTACCAGATTTTCATTTTTCTTTGAGAAATCTGTAAGTGCTTTCGCAATTGTTACTGGATCACCGGGAGAGCCATCTGGTCGCGTTCCGGTAAAGGCAATAGCTGTGGGGCCAACAAGTAATTCTTCTATCTCTAGGTTCAGTTCTTTAGCAGCAAATCGGACTAGCGTGTTTTTGTAGACTTTGTATTCGCCTCCAGCTTCTCGCATGGCTTCCCTTAGTACTGCCATGTCCGTAACATTCAATCCTCGATATTCAGTCAGGACAACTGCGTCAGCATTAGAGAATTTCTCTTGTACCTCAGCAACTATGGCTACTTTTTCTGGATTTGGGTCTCCCACGGAGATCCTTTCTTTTCATTCTCCAAAAAAATATTGGAGCGTCGCACAAGGCAAACGCTCCAGAGATCTAGATGGTTTACCTCCACCGGCGAATGTAACCATTCCTTAAGCACAATGTGCACCGAGTTTCTACGGCATATATTTTGTTCTCTTAGACCATACCGTCAAAATCTGATGTCACAACCTTTAGAGACAGTTCAACTATATTTTCAGCGCATTAATATTAAAGACTGTTTTCATCAATCTTTATACCAGGTCCCATAGTTGAGCTCACGACAACTTTTTTAAGATATTTCCCTTTTGAGCCAGATGGTTTAACTCTTTGTAGTTCTTCAATAACTGTCTCAAAATTTGCAAGGAGAGAAGCTTCGTCAAAACTTGCTTTACCTATCGGAACTTGGACGTTACCGAATTTGTCTGTCCGATATTCAACCATCCCACCTTTGAATTCCTCAACGGCTTTCGCAACGTTGTTCGTAACCGTTCCCGTCTTAGGGTTCGGCATAAGGCCCCTTGGCCCTAATACTCGTCCTAGTTTCCCAACTACTGGCATCATCTCTGGAGTTGCTATAGCAATATCAAAGTCAAAATTTCCTTTTTCGATCTGTTCGGCCAAGTCAGAATCACCAACAAGGTCAGCGCCTGCTTCTTTCGCTTGTAGTGCAGCTTCTCCTTGAGCAAAAACGGCGACTCGAACATCTCTTCCAGTCCCTGAGGGAAGAGCAACCGTTCCTCTAACCATTTCTTCAGCTTTTTTAGGATCTACTCCCAGACGACAAACTAATTCAATCGTTTCATCAAATTTAGCTTTAGCTAAGTTTTTTGAAAGAGCTAACGCTTCTGAAGGAGCAAACAATTCTTCCCGATCGAATGAACTCACCGCATTGTTATATCGTTTTCCACTTACCATTTCGAACCTTTTCCTTTCTATAGAATCTTTTTGATTCAATCATTGGGTTCTCCCTCTATTTTAAATTTTTAACTTGCCGAGGTGTTCAAGCTAAAAAGGTTTTCTAACGTACTTCAATCCCCATACTTCTTGCTGTTCCTGCAACTTGAAGTTTTGCTTGGTCCAAGTCTTTAGTATTTAAATCAGGAAGTTTGGTTTCTGCGATTTCTGCTATTTGTGCATCTGAAACAGAACCAGCCATTTCTCTGCCGGGATTTTGGCTTGCTGTATCAAGTCCAGCTGCCTTTCTGAGAAGAAATGAAGTAGGGGGCGTTTTGGTTATAAAGGAAAAAGTTCGATCTTCATAGATCGTGATTTCAACAGGAACAACTTGTCCACGCTTGTCCTCAGTTTTAGCATTGTACTCTTTGCAGAAATCCATAATGGCAATACCGTGTGGACCTAAGGCAGTTCCCACAGGCGGAGCAGGCGAAGCCTGACCGGCCGGTATCTGGATTTTTACTACTGCAGCAACTTCTTTTTCTGCCATTCTTATCACTCCTGAATAAATTTTCAGCAGACGTCAATATACCTGTAAATCTCGTGAGTGCTTCATTCATACCACCGAATCTTTTTAAACCTGGGATTCTGAAACTAATTAACTGGCTAAAGAGTCTGCTACTAAAACATGACTTGCGTCACTCGCACTAGAACGTTCTTCTATCTCAATTGATAAATTCTTAATTGTTCGGCTAGCTGTTTCGGTGAAAAAAGGTGGGTAAATCGCATGAGCCAAACAAGCTAATCCTGATTTCATAAGTGCAGCCGCGACTTTCATAGCAAACTTAAAGTGAGCTCCGTACGTTTCTCCAACTGTTGCAGGATGCGAAGTAAATCGTTTGCTAAGTCCCATACAGTTACATTAACGCAATACCCGCGCATATATATATTAAATAATTGCAGTATAAACCTTTATTTTAATCTATATAACCGTTATTAACTGTAATTACGCAATATTATTCTAATCATGGATATTATTGATAAAAAAATTATTGAATTGCTTCAATTTGACGCTGGCTTATCTGCTAGGGAAATTGCAGAAAAGGTCGGCTTAACTCCAGCTCCTTGCTGGAGAAGAATCCAACGATTAGAAATCGAAGGAATCATCTCTTCACGAGTCGCACTCATTAATCCTAATAAGGTGAATCTTTCTGTTGCTGCGGTTGTTGAAATTCGCACTAACCGGCATAACGCTGACTGGTTACGGCAATTTACATCAGCACTAGAAAAATTTCCTGAAATTGTTGAAGCTTACAGAACTAGTGGAGAAGTAGATTACATGCTTCGAGTTGTTGCCCCAGATATGGAAACATATGACCTTTTCTACAAGAAACTCGTAGAAGAGGTTGATCTATACGATGTCAGAAGCCATTTCGTAATGGAGGAGATGAAGAAAACAACTGCGCTGCCATTGCAATATTGCTTAGCAAATTGATTTACCTAGTTTATAGTTTTGCTACTTGAGCAAATTCCAATTCAACTGGCGTCTCTCGTCCAAAGATATTTACCAAGACTTTTAATTTAAGCTGATCTTCATTTATCTCAATAATTTCTCCAGAGAAATCAGCGAATGGCCCTTCTTTAACTCGAACCGTTTCCCCTTCTTCATATCCCATTCTTGGTTTAGCTCGTTTGACAGCTTGTCCATCCGCTTCACCTTCAGTTCCAAGGAAATTCTCTACCTCTTTCCTAGGAAGAGGTGTGGGTTTGTTTGAAGCGCCGACAAAACCAGTAATTCCTGGAGTGTTCCGAATCACATTCCAAACCTCATCGTTCATCCTGCATCGGACAAGAATGTAGCCAGGGAACATTTTTTTCTGGACTTCTACTCTTTTTCCTTGTTTAAATTCAACAACATTTTCAAGTGGAATCACTACTTCGTGAATTGAATCTTCTTTATTCATCGATTGGATACGTTGCGCAAGATTCCCCTGAACTTTGTTTTCATAACCTGACTGAGTATGAACCACATACCATTTCCCAGGACGGTCATATGGGCTAACAACCTTTGGTGCTTTGTCTTCTTTCTCAAAAATCAAACCTTCTTCGGAAACGGCGTCTCCGCTCTCACCGTTACTGTCAACTACGTCAGTCACAACGGGTGATTCTTGATCAAGTTTTTGTTCTTCAGCATCAAGCAATTGTTCAAATTTGGAATCTGTTTCAGATCCTAAATGGTTATCTTCTATTTCTTCATTGGTGGCAATATTATCCATTTGTTCTTCTCATTTTCTGGGGGTTTTCAACGTTCAAATAGCTTAAGCAAGCCTTCACCAAATCCCCAATCCATGAAAGCAATCATTGAGGTGACGATGACTAACGTAACTAGAACGACGATTGAGTAATTTATAACTTCTGATCTTGTAGGCCAAGCAACCTTACGTAGTTCAGCTCGAACTTCCCCAATGTATCTGCGGAAGCCAACACGTTCTTCTTGTTGTTGACGCCCAGCAGGCTGGCGTCTAGTAGCTATAGGGGTACCATCTTCGCCGATTTCGCCTCTTTTTTGTAATGCTCTTTTTTGTTCACGATTTAGGGACATAACTGTTCCTTGTTGCCGATTCGTTTCATTTTAATTCTATTTTATTCTTTAGGGTTTCATGCAAATTCGCAGGGCAGGAGGGACTCGAACCCCCAACCGCCGGTTTTGGAGACCGGTGCTCTACCAATTGAGCCACTGCCCTAAAGGATGACTTTCAGAGGATACCACCGTAATTCCTGTTTAATCTTCCAAATCGTTGATAGCTTATGTTCTTTTTGAATTTCCATATTTCACTAATCCAAAAAATTATGGAGAATCTACTAATCGCTGCATAACTACTACATCTAACCATCTTCCAAATTTTCGTCCGGTTTCTTTCTCTCTCCCAACTTCTTCAAATCCCGCTTTAGCGTGTGTTTTAATAGATCCCTTAGATTCTCCACTGATTCTTGCAATAACTGTATGGAATCCATGCTCTGATGCTTTCGCTATTAACGCCTCTAGTATCGATAACCCGATGCCCTGCCCCTGGTTTTCGGGACGCACATACACAGAATCTTCCACCGTTGTGCTGTAAGCAGGTCTTTTTTGATACCTAGATAGTGATCCAAATCCAATGACTTGTCCTTCTAACTCAGCTACAACAACCACATGAGCTCCGGATCTTTCTGTTAACCATTTACGTTGTTCTTCAAGACTGCGAGGGGTTAGGTCAAAAGTAGCAGTTCCAGAGGTGACCTCATTGTTGTATATCTCTCTTATGGATTCTGCATCCCCTATTTGTGCTATTCGTATTTCCATGAATAACTCCCGCAGTCTTATTACATTAATCTCTCTTTGTAGCGGCGGACAGATTTGAACTGTCGACCTCTCGATTATGAGTCGAGCGCTCTTACCTACTGAGCTACGCCGCCAAGGAATGAATTATTTCATTCTAAACGAGCTCCCTGAGAGAATTGAACTCTCGACCTTCTCCTTACCATGGAGACGCTCTGCCGACTGAGCTAAGGGAGCATAGACAAACTGTCATTGCTATTGGCCATGATGCCACGATGTGGGTGTTGTCCCAACCTCAAACGTATTAAATTAAGATGCCATTCTACGCATTTAGTAAAAGCCATAATCCAAGAATGCTGTATACAACCATTACCAAAAACATGACATATTGACTCCGGACTGCATCTTTCTCAGGAAATGAACTTACGGCTCTATCATGCGCAACAATCACACCAGCTATATGCCCGATAACAACCCCTATCGCCTGCACACAGGCAATAAAACTTGGATTAATCAAATCAAAATTAATACGATTGCCAGTTCCACCGAACAAATCCCACCCGTTTCCAAATGGGTCAGATAGCTGAAAGATGAAGGTTTGACTTTCATCTATTGCTAATTGAAGGTAGTGAGCGAGGGTGTACCCAAACACAATTGGAACCAGCGATGGGGCAAATGTTTTCGCCAGAAGTCCAGGTTTCTGATCTGTGATGTTCGCCATAAATCTCACAGAAATCAAGAAAAGTAACGCTATGACTGCTATTGAATCAACGAGTCCAAAAAGCCGTACGGCTGCATTTGCCCAGTGTGATTTGCGCCCGACCAAATCTCTCCACATTTCTGATTCGCCAAATCCGTCAAATGTTACACCACCCAAAATGATAAGAAGAGTTGCAACTTCGGCATTCGTGAAACGTGAAGATGAAAGTCCACTAAGCGGAAATCGTAAATGAAGCGATTTTTGCCTCTTATATATGGGTGCCATCTGAGCGAGCAGCCGAAAATGAACTGCAAAAGAGTCACCGTCCTTAAGCCAGTCTCGCCCCCAGAGGTAAACCCCGATCATTAAACAAGAAGAATAAATCAAAATACCTATTGAAACTAGAAAAGGAGAGTCGCCACTCGGATGGATCAATTCAAAAAAGAGGAAACCAAAAGCTCCAATCGGTGCAAACCAATAGCTCCAAAGTGGAGCTTCCTTAGGATTAGTTGAACGGGACCGTTCAACTAATATTGCGATCGTGTCAAAAGGACTAAGGACTTTCCAGATATCTCCGAGAAAACAAACGAGAATTTGTAAGACAACCCAAAAAATTACATAGATGGTCACTGGATTCAGATTCTGATCAGAAGCATTTGTTCCGAAAAGCCCTGCCGTTAGGACGAGAAGGAACAAAACAAGCGACAGCACACGTGCTACGGGTTCAATAACCTTGGCTGATTTAGAAAGAGTTCTTAGAGGTCTCCCTTGTTCCAAAAATGTTAATTTTGGTTGCTGCCAAGAAATACCTAACGCTAGAAAAGAAATTACAAGTGCAGCAGTAGCCGCCCAAGTAAATTGCCATAAGGGAATTGGCAAATCACCTCGAGACCCTAAACCATGCCCAAGGGCATTAAGAATCATGAACTCGCCAGAAGCTCAATAATGAAAATTTCTGAGTTCTCAAATTCGACTTCAAAGATTCCTAAGGCATCCATAGTAAAGCCAAGATAATTTGTGGAACCACCTGACGAAACCTCACCCATATAGTCAACTCCATGGACATGTATGAATTCATCAACATCAGAGATAACTGCGAATACAATCTGGTCGCCCTTCGCGATTGTCACACGATTTGAAGGTGTGAACACTTCCATGCCGCGAAATTCAATTTCAACTAGCACATCAGCCTGCTCGGGGGAGATACTCGTCATCATCTTTGATGAACCGTGATCATGAGCATCATGATCAGAGTCCTTTTCTCCATGATGACCTTCATGTGAGTGCGATGATTCCACTGGGGTTTCAGATGAACCCCCACAAGCTAGAAGCACTCCTGTTAGAAGAAGCAAAGTAACAAAAGCTCTTATTCCCCTTAAGCATCCTCGCATTTACTGCCCTATTCTTTTCTCTTCCCGTTATGTCGTTGAGTTATCTCAGGTTTTAGCTTTTCCTATTAATTTTGTGGGCCGAGGAGGATTTGAACCTCCGAAGGCTAACGCCGACGGGTTTACAGCCCGTTCCCTTTGGCCACTCGGGCACCGACCCTGAATTGCTGATACTAGCGTTACTCTAACAAGATCACACCTATGCCAACTAGATAAGAATATATATCTATGAATAGCTGTCTTTTTATGATGAACGAGGGAATCAACACCAGAGGAATTAGTATTTGAAGAACTTACAATCTCGTTCTAAGGAAAGACAAGAATGCCGACATTTGATATCACGTCAACCGTTGAATTACAAGAAGTTAAAAATGCAGTAGACCAAACTTCAAGAGAAATTGGTCAACGATATGATTTCAAGGGAACAGGTAGTTCTGCCATTCTCTCCGAAGAAGATATAACAATTGAATCTTCCTCAGATGATCGACTTAATGCACTGAGAACTGTCTTAGAGGAAAAACTTGTTAGACGAAAGGTTTCGCTGAAAGCTTTGGAGTATTCAACTGTTGAAGATTCCGCTAGTGGCAGAAGACGGCAAATAGTGATTCTTACCTCGGGAATTAACTCAGAAAAAGCAAAGGAAATAAATAAGTTTATTAAAGCTTTAAGCCTCAAAGGGGTTCAGTCACAAACTCAAGGAGATCAGGTTCGAGTTTCGGGAAAGAAACGCGACCATCTTCAGTCAGTAATAGCTGAAATAAAAAGCCATGATTTTAGTATCCCGATTCAATGCGGGAATTTTCGAGATTAGTATGATCATCTCAAGCACTGAAATGAGTATCAACGATGCCTAGTTGGGTCTGGAACGAGGAGATAGCTAAAGGCGAAGAAATTGTAATCTTTGATCTTGATGGGGTGATAAGTGATGCTTCACATAGACAGCATTTTTTGGAAAAAGAAGACAAAGATTGGAATGGATTTTTTGCTGCATGCCCAAATGATCCGCCAATACCTTCAGGTGTAGAGTTGACGAACCTGCTGAGCAATATTAAAAGCATAATCATCTTGACTGCACGGCCAGTTTCAGTTCAGGCTCAAACAATTAATTGGCTCAAGAAATATGGTGTTGCTTGGAAGGCATTGATTATGAAATCCGTTGAGGACCCTACCCTTTCGTCGGAAATGAAATTGATTGCTTTAGAAGAAATCCGAGATGCGAATTTCAAACCAATTCTTATTTTTGATGATGATCCCCGAAATATCGCTATGTTCAAGGAACAGGAAGTACCGACAATGTCTATCTATAGTGGATACTACGCCTAGATTTGAAAGAACTTCATAGTCTCTGGAACTATCCTAATTGGGTTCAAATATGCCGAAAATAAAAAAATCAATAAAGGTCAAATGCTCTCTAGATGAAGCTTGGGAAGTTTTATCTTCCTTTGACTCTATTTCAGATTGGGCAAGTAATGTATCACATTCTTGTTTTCTAACAGAACAAAAGTCAGACCTTGAAACGGTCCGGAGGATCCAAACAGGAAATAATTCAGTCACAGAACATGTGACTGTGTGGGATAAACCGCGATCTATAGCTTATGAGATTCGTGGATTACCGCCCGTGTTTAAAAAAGTCACGAATACATGGCTAATTACTCCGTGCGAAAATGGTACTCAATTAAGTTTGGAAGTTGAAATACTTCCGATTAGACGACCGGCTACTCCAATTGCAGGCTTGGGATGTTTTATATTCAGCAGAATCAATAAGGGCATGCTCTCAGACATTAAACATTTTCTTGAAGAAATTAAGCCATTGAGCGTACTCGAAACGAAAATATCACTACTTTCAACGCGGTTAAATGAATTGGAAAATAATGATGCATAGTGAAGCACAACCCGATGTAATCATTTTCATGACAGATGAAGAGCGAGCAATCCCACCATATGAAACTCCGGAAGTCCTGGAGTGGCGAGATGAAGCACTCAAAGGCCGAAATTGGTTTAAAGATAATGGAGTTAGCTTTAATCGGCACTATACGGGGTCTTTGGCATGTGTCCCGAGTCGTCCAACACTCTTTACCGGCCAGTTTCCCGATGTACACGGTGTTACACAAACCAATGGGTTAGGAAAAGATGAGTACGACTCGCGGATGAGATGGTTACTCCCTCGGGAGGTACCAACAATTGGTCATTGGTTTAGAGCTGCAGGATATGACACTCACTATGACGGCAAATGGCATATCAGCCATGCCGATCTTATTGACGAAGCAACAGGAAACCCCTTAGCGACTAACACTTCTGATGGGACTGTCCTTCAGGAGGCTGTTGACCGTTACTTAGCAAAAAACCCACTCAACGAGTTTGGTTTCTCAGGTTGGGTCGGCCCAGAACCCCATGGGGCGCCGCTTGCGAATTCAGGCTTCATTCGTGACCCGCTGATCGCCGATAGAACAGTCAAATGGCTTGAGGAAAGGTATTTGAAGAGAAGTTTAGGTGATAAGGATGCTCAGAAGCCCTTTCTTCTGGTTGTGAGTTTTGTTAACCCGCACGATATTGTGCTCTTGCCTATGTGGATGCGTAGGCCTGAGAACAATCCATTCACCCCTTCTGAACTTGATCCACCAGATATCCCCAAACCTCCTACTCGATATGAGGATTTATCTACAAAACCTGCTGCTCAGATTGCGTACAAGAATTCGTACTACTCTGGATATGGGCCCCAACGAGTAGTACAGAGAGTCTACGAAAGTAACGAGCAGGAGTATAGAAATCTCTATTACCGCTTACATTTAGAGGTTGACGGCCCTCTTGAAAAGGTTCGTAAAGCGCTTACTGTTGATAATTCTCGAGAGAAAATAATCTTTAGAACGTCGGATCATGGAGACCTATTGGGAGCTCATGGTGGTCTACATCAAAAGTGGTTCAACCTTTACGACGAAGCCACAAGAGTTCCTTTTGAAATTGTCAAATGTGGAAGCGAAATCGGGGCAAAGGGAATGGTTGATTCAGTTCCAACTTCCCATGTTGACTTAATCCCTACTGCTTTGGCACTAGCGGGACTAGATCAAGACGACTTAGGGCAGAGATTAGCGCCTTTATTCTCAGAATTTCACCCGCTTCCAGGCAAGGACCTAAGCCCACTCCTCGAAAACCCTGAAACAGAGGAGTTCAAAAATAGAGCAATTTATTTTATGACACGAGATAATATGCTTGAGGGCGACACACTTGCCTCCGCAGTAGCTCGTAGTCTGGGACAAGCCGAGAAACCTTCGCGAGCTTTAAAAATACAGGTCCTACCACACGTAAGTACTAATTTTGAGGGAATCGTAGTTGAAATTACGAGTAATCAAGTTCCCGAAATTAACGATTCAATATGGAAAATAACCCGTGCGCACGATGACCCGGAGACATGGACTATTCCGAATAGTGCTCACTTATCATCATCGGGCCCTATGGGCGAAACCTATAGAACTGACACAATACCTGATCAATATGAGTTATATGATTTGACGAATGACCCCATTGAGTCAGTAAATCTCTGGAATGAACCAACGGTAAGTGAAGTATTTGATTATATGAAACGACGACTTAATCAAGAGAGGTTTCATTCGCTTCCTGAACGGAATAACCCTCGGCCCTATGCCAAGAGGAAACCACCGAAAGCACAGTTGGCGGGGCAAACGCCGCCAGCGCTAGCTCGAGGTTTGCGTTCCCTTCTGCGTAAAGCAGGGATGCATCCAGAAGATACAGAAGAGTTCGGAAAGGATGCAACTGGTAAAAGAGCGTTAATAGTGTGTACCAACACAGATCAGATGACCGATGGTAAACCCACTGGAGTTTTTGCATCTGAAATGACTGTTCCGTACTACATTTGGAGCGATGCTGGAATGGACGTTGATTTAGCGAGTCCCCTAGGTGGGGTAATCCCCATTGACCCTCAGTCGTACCGGCCAGTAATTAGAACTCACCATGATGATAGATCTCTTAAAGATGGCCTACTCAAGAAGAAGCTTTCTGAATCCCTGGCAATCGGTGATGTAAATATTGATAAATACGATGTGATATATTTTGCCGGAGGTTGGGGAGCTGCCTTTGATCTAGGATTTTCTGAGGCTGTTGGTGAGAAAGTGACAGAGGCGAATCAGAAGGGAAAGATTCTTGGCGGGGTATGTCATGGGCCTCTTGGCTTCCTTAAAGCTAAAGGTCTAACTGGTGAGCCCCTAGTTAAGGGACGTCGTGTCACAGGTGTAACTGATAAACAAGTTCGGGACTTACGTATAACTTCCACCCCTCATCATCCGGAAACGGAATTAAGGCGACTTGAAGCTGATTTCCGTTGCACCCACAGATTCAGAGATCCGTTTGCAAACTGGTGGGAAGTAGACGGGAATATTGTCACCGGCCAAAATCAAAATGCTGCCCCTATAGTTGCAAGAAAAATTATGGAGTTGCTCGCTTAGTCGTAAAAATTGTGACCTTCATGATCGCTTTTTTAGTCTTCTTCGCTATTCCCAGCCCTATCTTGAATGGCTATAACCACATTTGCATCAGCTAATGTAGTTGTGTCACCAAGGTCACGACCTTCGGCTACGTCACGTAAAAGTCTCCGCATGATCTTTCCAGATCGCGTTTTAGGTAAATCAGGAACAAGGAAAATAGCTTTAGGTCGCGCTATCGGACCAAGCTTTTCAGCAACATGATTTCTTATCTCATCGCGAAGTTTATTGGAGGATTCAAAACTTCCTCGAAGAATAACGTAACCAATTATGGCTTGGCCAGTTGTGGAGTCTGTTGCACCTACTACTGCTGCTTCTGCAACACTTGGGTGATCAACAAGTGCTGACTCCACTTCCGCAGTTGAAATTCTGTGGCCGGATATATTCATTACATCATCTACTCTTCCAAGAAGCCACAAATACCCGTCACTGTCTATCTTGACTCCATCTCCAGCGAAGTATTTTCCCTCATAAGTACTCCAATAAGTTTCAAGATATCTTTCGGGGTCTCCCCATATTCCTCTCAACATTGAAGGCCAAGGTTTCGTGATCGTAAGATATCCTCCTCCTTGTTCTACTTTTTTACCTGCATCGTCAACAACTTCAGCAAAGACACCAGGTATTGCAGAACAAGCGGACCCTGGTTTAGTAGTAGTAACACCTGGAAGTGGGGTGATCATATGGCCTCCAGTTTCCGTCTGCCACCATGTATCTACAATTGGAGTTGACGACCCGCCTATATTTTCGTGATACCACATCCATGCCTCAGGATTTATTGGCTCGCCAACTGTCCCCAAAACTCTGAGCGAGCTGAGATCATGGTTTCGGGGTTCTTCGTTCCCCCATTTCATGAATGTTCGGATTGCCGTGGGGGCAGTATAAAGCTGAGTGACTTTATATCTTTCGATAATGTCCCATAGACGATCTTTTAACCATAATTGCCTATCTGTTCCTTCTCTAAGATCTTCTCGAGGAGTATCTGGGGTTCCTTCGTACATAACTGAAGTGCACCCATTAGTTAATGGGCCATAGACAATATAGCTGTGCCCTGTTACCCAACCTATATCAGCTGCGCACCAGTAAATATCTGTTTCTGGTTGCAAATCGAATACGTATTTGTGGGTGAAGGCGACTTGGGTTAAGTAGCCTCCTGAAGTGTGCATGATTCCTTTCGGCTTTGCCGTCGTTCCTGATGTATATAAGAGATATAAGAGTTGTTCTGCCGGCATAGGTTCCGCAGGACAATTTTTAGAAGCATGAGACATAAGGTCATGCCACCAGTAATCTCTTTCCTCTTTCATCTCAACGGCTGTATTGCATCTATCCACAACCACAACATGTTTGACTGATGGGGCACCTGAAGATAGAGCAGCGTCAACATTTATCTTCAATAGTGACGGTTCTCCTCTTCTGTACCCTGCATCCGCTGTGATAATAAGTTTTGCTCCTGCATCTTCGCAGCGATCAATTATTGCATCTGGACTAAATCCGCCAAAGATTACTGAGTGGGCGACCCCTATCCGGGCACACGCAAGCATTGCGATTGGCAACTCTAGGATCATAGGCATGTAGATGGCGACCGTATCTCCGCGCTGAAGGCCAAAATTTTTCAATACATTTGCAAATTTTGATACTTCAATGAGTAACTCGTTATAGGTGATTGTTTTCGTATCACCCGGTTCGCCTTCCCAATGAAAGGCGACTTTGTTCCCTTTCCCATTTTGAACATGTCGGTCTAAGCAGTTGTATGAAATATTTAATTCCCCATCAGAGAACCATTTTGCGTAAGGAAGTTCCCATTCAAGGATTGAGGTAAAGTCTTTCTCCCATGTAAGTAACTCTCGGGCTTGTCTCGCCCAAAAAGCTTCAAAATCTACTTCTGCTTCTTCATAGAGTGAACTGTCACTCGCTAAAGCTGTCTGTGTGAAATCAGGTAACGGTGGGAAAGTCCTATTTTCTACATAGAACTCTTCAATAGCTTGTTTATCCGCCATTCTTAACCCCCTAATTTACGTGGTTCTGTATTGACATTACTCTCATGTATTGCACTGGGCGATCTGAGGAGAAGATTTCACTTCCCACTCAATGACTTTGAATCCGCCTAAGCCCTCTGTGTCAAGTAAAGCTTCACTTTCGGTAATCCGACTTCTTGCCTCAAGAGCGACAAGGTCGGGTTTATGAGCATTTTCCAACCAATATTTCTTACCTTCGTTTACTAGCCTTTCTATACCTAAACCCAAGAGCCATTCTCTTTGTGTCTGAATAGATGTCGGTGTGCGGACATGACCCAATTGACTTATATCAACATCACAAGTTATATCTTTCGTACCTGGGTTTAATAAGGGGTGACTAGTTTGCTGGTGTTGTCTATAAGTCCGCAGCCATTTTTTCTCTAACGGAACGGGAAATTGGTCTACTGCGTAGTCAACTACCACTACTCGTCCATTTTTAAGAGTAGAAAATGCCATTTCCAGCCATTCTTGAGCGGCTTTCTGAAAAGGAACTCTTATTCCACTCTTCTCTAAAGAAAATTCTGGTTGATTCTCCATGGGCGTAAGAAGAACTTCCGTGAGGTTTCCATTTTGAATCCCTACGCGAACCTCATTCCATCTTCCGCCGTCGGTAGATTCATAGATATCAAAGGGAAGATTATCTAATAGTTCGTTAGCGAAGATGATTCCATTTTCTATTTGTAAAGGCATTTCTGCTATTGATTTGATTTCGGGTGGTTGATTGTTTCTTTGATTTTCGCTTGTTTCTACGGCCACATACTCCAATGCATCTCGACAGTTGAGTTCGGAGCGAAGAATCGACCGTGCCAGTGTTCCCGAGGCGGCACCACTTTCTAGAAAAGTAAAGTTTTTCGGACTTCCAAGCTGCACCCACCATTGATCTATAGCTTTGGCTATGAGCTTCCCAAACAATGGTCCTGATTCGGGGCTAGTAATGAAATCTCGTTTTCGTCCAGCTCCTCCACGTGTATAGAAACCCAGTTCAGGGTCATAGAGTGCCATCTCCATAAATTGACTAAAGGAAATAGGTCCGTTTTCAGATATTTTCTCTTTAATCGTTTTATCTAGTGCCATACTGAACCACAGTTACAGGTTACAGCAATAAGAATTACTCTTTTGAGGCTAACCACCAAGAGCGATGAGTGAAACATCAGTGAAATGCGTGACAATTCCTGGTACGACTCCGAATGCGAGAGTCATAGATACCGTAATAACTAAGGCCGTTGTTAAAGACACGGGAACTTTCATCTGCGTGGAATGCGTTTCATGTGGTTCTTCCACCCACATCTTCATTGCTATTCGCCCGTAATATCCAAAGGCGATTACAGCATTAATTGCGGCAATGACCGCTAGGCCATATCCCCAATTTGTATCCGCGCTTGTAAGTGACGTAAAGACAGAAAATTTTGCGAACCAGCCTCCTAAAGGAGGTATCCCAGCTAGAGAAGCAAGGAATATTGTCATCATTACTGCCAAACTAGGAGAAGTTCTGAAGAGGCCATGGTAGCTATCAATTTCTGCCGTTTTTGTGGCCCTGGATACGGCAAGGATGATTGCGAATGCTCCAAGATTCATAGCAGCATAAATTGCTAAGTACGTAACGACAGCAGATACTGATTTGTCAGCAATTTCTAGGCTTTCACCAGCTACGGCTAATGGGGCAAGCATAAAACCTGCTTGCGCTATTCCGGAATAGGCCATCAATCGAACGATATTTGTCTGCCGAAGAGCCATGACATTCCCTGCTGTCATTGAAAGAGCGGCAAGGATCCAAATCAGTGGCTGAAAAACATCTTCTCTTCCAAGGAAACCGACGACAACTATATTCATCAAAGCAACGAATCCGGCCGCCTTCGAAGCAACAGCAAGAAAGGCGGTAACAGGAGTAGGTGCTCCTTCATATGTGTCAGGAGCCCAAGTATGGAATGGAAAGGCGGAAACTTTGAATCCGAAACCAATGGTGACAAAAATGATTCCTAAGGTGATTATTGATGTGCTTGTTTCTTCTGTGCTGATAGATGCATTGATTTCCTGAAGGAGTGTGCTTCCACTAGCTCCAAATATGAGTGACATTCCATAGAGCATTATCGCCGATGCGAAAACGCCCATAAGGTAATATTTGAGTCCTGCTTCGTTGCTCTTCAGATCTTTCTTCCTCCAAGTAGCCAGCATGTAGGCGGGTATGGAGAGAAGTTCTAAGGCGACGAAAATAGTAATAAGGTCGCGAGCAGAGGCCATAATAACCATTCCGAGGATTGAGGAAAGAAGCATCCCGTAATATTCGTTTTCCCAATATTCTCCTTCTGCTACATAGTTTGTAGATAGAAGTATGACTACATACCCACTTAGTAGAAAGATTGCTTTGACGATGAGAGAATACTTGTCAATGACGTATGCTCCGTTAAACATACTCCTGTCTTCAGAGTCAATGGCTAATGTTAATATTGGAATGAGTGGGGCAAGTAAGAAAAGGCCTGCAAGCGCAGAGGTGGTCGCTCGAGCTTTTTCTCTCCAAATAACATCAATGAGCGTGATGGTCGCTCCGCCTCCAAGAAGGCACAATTCAGGCGCCACTGCATGCCAATCAATAGGTGGTCTATTGAATTCCGCTGTTGTCGCGAAAAACCCGATCAGGGATGACAGAAGGTCGAGCATTGGTTATTGCCCTGCCTCTTCTAGAAGGTCGCGAATATTTGCGAAACATAATTTCCCTTGTTCTTCTCCTTCAAGTTCAAGGCAATTATCTACTTCTTGGCCTTGCACATTTACTGTCAACGATTTAACTACGGCATCGTCTGTGGTTGTAAAAATTGGTCTTGGGTACAGGCCGAAGAATAGAATGAGAGCGAGTATTGGAGCCCATGAAATCCATTCGTACGATTTAACGTCAGAGATCTCAGGATTGTCCTTAAATTCTTCTTTAGGTGTTCCCATAGCTGTTTTTTGAAGCATCCATAAGAGATACCCTGCTGCTAGGACTGTACCTAATGCGGCAACTACCATATAGGCTCTAAACGTTGTTTCAGAAAGGATAGCTGCAGGGTTATAGCTTGCTAGGATCGCCGGGAATTCACCCCAGAATCCTGCTAAACCGGGAAGCCCTAGAGAAGCCATCGCACAGAATCCTAGAATCCAGCCCATCCGTGGTGCCGATACTAAGAGTCCGCCAAGCCTATTCATGTCTAGTGTGTGGTATCTGTCTTTCATTGATCCAGCGAGGAAGAACAACATTCCCGTGATCAAGCCATGTGCAACCATACCGAAGATAGCTGCATTGATTCCGAAATCAGTTAACGTAGCTATTCCTAACATGACGAACCCCATGTGAGCTACTGAGGAAAATGCGATAAGCCGCTTCATGTCTCTTTGGGCAAGACATCCTAAAGCTCCGTAAATAATTCCTATTACTGCTAGAAGGCCTATGAAAGGCGCCCATGCTGCTGCTGCTTCGGGGAGCATGGGAATAGCAATTCTTATAAATCCATATGTCCCTAATTTTAGTAAGACAGCTGCAAGAATCACTGAACCTACCGTTGGTGCTTGTGTGTGTGCATCTGGTAGCCATGTATGGAATGGGAACATTGGAACCTTAACCCCGAAGCCGACGAACATCCCAGCGAAAATCCATAATTGTGCTGTTCGGCTTATTCCTAAGGTGGCTCCTTCGGAAAGGGCGACCATTGAGAATGTTTGAGCTTCATCTCCAACGATTGTTCCATCAGCGAGGAAATATAGGGCAAGAAAACTTACCAACATCAGGGCTGAACCAAACATTGTGTACAGGAAGAATTTTAAGGAAGCATAACGTCTGTCATCTCCGCCCCATACTGCGATCATGAAGAACATTGGTAGGAGAACAACCTCGAAGAAGACGAAGAAGAGTATTAGGTCTTGTGCGACGAAAGTTCCGATCATTCCAGTTTCTAGAATAAGAATTAATGAGAGAATTGCTTTCGGGTTTTTTGGTTCAGGGAAGTGTCCGAATGTGTAAACAATGCACAAAGGGACAATAAAGACCGTTAGAGCGATGAGAGGTAACGACATTCCATCGATACCTAATAAGTATCGGCTATTAATAACACCTATCCAGTCTTTATCAACGGCGAATTGCAGATCAGCTGATTTCCCGTAATCAAAACTAATCAGCATGAACGCACCGAGTAAGGCTGTTGTAAGTGACGTTAATAGAGCTATAGCTTTTATCACTTCCTCTTTAGCTTTCGGAACCGCCATTACGGCAGCTGCTCCTGCAAGTGGAAGGAATATCATAAGGCTTAGGAGCCAATTATTTTCAAAATCCATATCAGTTTTCTCCTAGACGAACACAATAAATAAGCCAGCCAAAATTGTGGTGGCTGCGAACATAATGGCGGCATATTGGTGAACCTTGCCGCGTTGGATAATAGTACGTGTGGTTTCACCAAGACCTTCAGATGCTTTACCTGAAAGGTTTACCACTCCATCAACCAAATTTTGGTCAATCTTTTCATAGACAAAAGTGGCAGATCTTGTTGCTTGTTTCCCTACTTGGTTAACAAGTTCGTCAATGCCCTTTTGGTTTGACCAGTATGCCGCATCAGCCACGGGTCCTTTTGTCCCATTTGCGATAATGTCGGTATATAGGTGGTCTAGATAGTATTTCTGTTTGAGAACTGTGTGGCCTGCTTTGGCTAGTTTATTTTTCGAGGTTAAACCATTTGTCAGTTCGGTAGCAGCAGGGCTTTGCGCTTTGACTTTCACGAAGAAGTAGTGAGCTGCTAAGGCCACTCCTGATAAGGCTACAAATGTAGAGAATATTGCAAGGGACCAGCTAGGCGTTCCATGAGAAATCCCAGGGAAATATGTTGCTACTGGTTCAACATAGTGGCCGAATCGTTCTTGCCAACCAGTCGTGTTTCCTGTTAGAAATCCAACTGGAAGGTTTAGGAATCCAGCGGCAACAGCCATAACAGAAAGAATGATCAGTGGAACGGTAATTCTCTTTCCTGATTCATGGGGATCGCCATGGCCATGGGTGTCTCCTCGGAATTCTCCGAAGAATGTGAGATAAATAACTCTCGTCATATATGCACATGTCAATGCAGCTCCGATGATCCCCATTACGAGGGCGAAAACATAGGTTCCATTTCCACCAGTTCCCCCGAAAAGCCCCCAGCCTCCAGTCCCGACTAAGATCTCATCTTTTGACCAGAATCCGGCAAGTGGCGGTATACCCATAA
>Ga0315327_10000539_pt1 | contig 18715 bp, 16 predicted proteins | sample M110032315metaG_FD_203460 | JGI IMG/M metagenome (GOLD analysis project Ga0315327, IMG submission 203460) | Ammonia-oxidizing marine archaeal communities from Monterey Bay, California, United States - M1 100m 32315 | ecosystem: Environmental > Aquatic > Marine > Coastal | place: USA: California... | reverse complement strand
TTATGCAATGACTGTTATGCCGAGCCTGTAAGCTTTGAGGAGGAAGCATGAGATGGAAAGACATACCTACAGAAGGGCTGTATGAATTAAGTGATAGTGACCGAGGAGGTGCATTTCACGGAAAGCCTTGTATGAAGTTGAATATTTATTTTGAATTAGCTTATCAATTTTTAAATCAACACACACCAGAAGCAAGGGAATTTTTAGATATAAGTGATGATGAGTTTGATAGGTTGTTTAATAAATTGGAAGCCCACATAACCTCATGGTCAGAAAGGAAAAGCGATGGAAGAACCTAGTTGGTTTACAAATGAAGACGATTACTATGAAAGATTTGAGAAAAAGAAAAAGGATAATAAAGATCCTGATAACCCTGAATATTATACGGAGGATTAATGAGTGATACACCTGAAATTATAACGGGGGCTGTGTTAGTAGCACTAGACCTACGAAACTTCGGGCTCTCAAAAAAGATTGATGCATGTGCTGCAATTGCTACTGCTAATAATGCGGCAGAATCTTTCTCAGCAGGTGGTCAGACTACTAGATCAAGCAAGAATATTATTGCTAAGATTTTGTATGATCACATTGCATCATTCCAACGTGAGACTAGGAAGATTCACAGTCTCTATACTGGGAATATGAAGTGGACAAAAGGTAAAGACATTATGTCTACTAAGATATTCCAAGGCGGAGCTGACCACATGAAGCCATACAGTACATTGATGGCTGAAAGGGAAGCGGAGCTTGATCATATGGCTCATGAGTTTGCATTCAAAACTTATCCACTAGCAAAGACTGGGGCTAAGAATGATCTCGGAGATCTCTTTGACTCTGATGATTACCCTAGTGAGAAGGAAGTATATGAGTCCATCAGCATGACAGTATCTGTTGACCCCATACCTAAAGGGTCTGACTTCAGATGCTCTCTCGATCCAGCAACTCATAAAGAGTTAGCGAAATCCTATGATGATAGACTTAAAACTGTACAAAAAGAATCAGTACTCAAACTGATCGAGACATTAAGTGGGAGACTAACTCATATTACTAACTCACTTAAGTCGGACAAGGTTATACACAACTCAACCCTTGATGACCTGTATAAATATGCAGACTCACTACCTGCCATTGATTTTACTGAGGATACAACACTGAAAGCATTAGCTGACAGGGTAGTAAAGGAAGTTACATGTGATGGCTTGAGAGATAAGGATCTGCTTAAAGATCCTGAAGCAAGGGAGGTTGTAGAAAAATCAGCAACTGATATAGCTAACAACTTGGATGCGTATGCAGAAACACTTTAACTAAAAACTAATATGGATAATTTGTTTACAGAAAGAAAGGCTAGAAAGAAATATGATGAGGCAGTGCGGTACATCCTTAATACTAACCCAGTATTAGGGGTGATACTGTACGAGAGACTACGCCCTGTAGCTGACTGGGAGCATGACTGTTACTACACAAATGGAATAGTTATTGGGTACAATCCTGATGCTGTCGTGTCCATGTCATTGCTTAATAATGTTTTCATTATAGCACATGAAGTGTGGCACTGTCTTATGTGCCATGCTACTAGACGTAATGGTCGAGACAAAAGGCTCTGGAATATAGCAGGAGATTATCTTATTAATAGCCTGCTTGTATCCCAAGGGATAGGTGAGATGCCAACAGATAAGGACGGCAACCCAGATGGTTTACTTGACTGGGATTATGATGGTAGATATATGGATACCGAGAGGTGCTATGATCTACTGAATGATAAGGCAGAGAAATCGAAGCCGAAGCCGCAGCCTGATCCTAAAGGCGATCCTAAACCAGACAAGAAACCCGATCAAGAATCTCAAGGACATGACACTATTGCTGAACAGTTTAAGGAAGAGATCGAGAAGATTAAGATGGGAATAGTGGATGACTATGTAGCTGAGGGTGAGAATAGTTGGGATGCAGAAGGTGAGGAGACTGACTATATCACTGAGGTTGAGGTCACTCCTCAAGAACTGGAAGATATGTTCAATGAGGCTCGTGTTCATGGAGAGTTTTCTCAGGGAAAGACTTCTGGTGTTGGAGCTTTTGACTTTGAAGGCATCATAGATCTAAACAAGAAGCATACTATTTCATGGGAGGATATACTTAAAGAGTATCTCACTGTGAAATCTAAAACTAAAAAGAACTGGATGAAGCCATCTGCTAAGTGGCTTAATCATGGGTTCTGGATGCCAACTAAGACTGGCAAAAAGCTCGATGACATTGTCATTATGATAGATGAGTCTGGATCTATGGGTGAAGATGAGATTGAAGCTGTCTTTAATAACATCAATCAGTTGTTTGAAGACGGGGACATACCTCTATGCAGGGTAGCACTGATACATTTTGCAGGTCACTCAAATATACCTGATCAATACGTAGAGTATGTTGATGAAGGTGAGATACCTGAATACAGACGGCTACTTAATGGAGGCACTGATTTTCAGGCGGCTTTTAATAAGGCAGTAGAGTTGGAAGAGAGGGGAGAGATTAACCCATCATGCTACATAATGATGACTGATATGTATGATGAGTATCCACCTGAACCTGACTTCCCTGTTCTATGGATGTCAGTCACACCAGAAGACAGTCTTTACTGCCTGCCTAAGTATGGAAGTTTTACACAACTAATAATATAAGGAGAAAGCATGGCTAATAAAGAGCTAACTAATAAAGAACTAACCAATAAACTCAACTCTATTATGACAGAGGTTGACAAACTAAACCTAATCGTAGGCAGCCTACATGAATTTGTGTTCGATGATATGAATGTAATACATGATGTGATGCCTGCAGTAATTGAGTATCCTGAGTACGATACCTCAGATAATAACCTACCATTCTAATATAAGGAGAGTATGAGCATAATACTACATGATTTTACTAAGGAACCTTGGGAAACAATAAGACCTTTCTACTCTCTTGGCCCACATATTGGGGGGAGTGAGGCTCCGTGTGTTGATGGCACTAACTCTTTTACATCAGGCTATACTCTTATGATGAGGAAGCGTGGAGTAGAAGAGTTCCCAGATATATCAGGTCAGTTAAATGTTCAGCGTGGTCACTCGCTGGAACCAGTCGCACTCAATGAGGTGGCTGGTATATATGATACTAATATATTCAAACCAAACTGTATGCTGTTGAGTGAGGATTACCCTTGGGCAATAGCTGATTTGGATGGTGTCACTGATGATGGATGGATGGTTGAAGTAAAGACTACCTCATCCTATCCCAAGATAGAGCAGGCTAAGAGTGGTGAAGTGCCACCTGACTACATGTCACAAGGCGATCACTACTTAGCTTTCACACAATTTGAAGGGTGCCCCAATCCAGGGGAACCTTTTAAGGGAGTTATATACGCAATCTTCCACCATGTACACCAGCCACTGATACTTATTCAGGTGACTAGGGAAGAGAGGTTGGATAATACAAGGGAGTTGATGTTAAAGGAAGAGGCATTCATTAAACTCTTTAAGAGTGATCAGATGCCTGAACCTGATGGTCATCCATCAACATCAAAAAGTTTGAGAGCTCAGTATGATACTGGGCGTAAGACTGCGACTGCTTCTAACGATGATCTGGAAGACAGGAACATCTATACTGAGGCAAGCAAGGAGATTAAAAGGCTTGAAGCTATTAAGCTTAAGGCTGGGAACAGTCTGCGTTCTCGTATGGGTAGTGAGATACAAAGTATTAAAGGAGTATGTAGCTTAGACAAACGAAACATATTGCGTGTTAAGTAAATAACTAATAAAATAATTAACCATTTAATAAAAGGAAATATATTATGGATGACTTAAGAAAAACACAAATTAAAGGGAAGGATTATGTTGACGTAAGCGAAAGAGTAAAGGCTTACTGGAAGCTATATCCTAAAGGTCGTATCGAAACAGAGATGTTATTCTTTGATCACGACAAAGGATTCTGTGTCTTTAAGGCTACTGTCTATGATAACGATGGTAAACCTAAAGGCAACGGACATGCCCATGAGTATCAGGCAGACAAGTCAAGCATGGTCAACAGGACTTCTTACTTAGAGAACTGTGAGACATCTGCTATTGGTCGTGCTATGGCTGAGGCAGGCATTCTTATAGAGTATGGGATGGCTTCTAAGCAGGAGATAGATGCGGCTAAAGAGAAGGCTAAGCAGATGGATAAGGCTGAAAAATCTAAGCCTGAGCCTAAGCCAGAACCTGAGGCTGAGTTTGTTCCTGATGAGACTGTTCCACTTAAGGCAGAGATCACCAAGAAACTCCTTGACCTTAACGCAAGGGCTATGGAGATTAAAAATCTGGATGATGGCAAGGCTCTACGTGTTGAGTACGAAGAGCTTGTGAAGTCTCATGGTGATGGGAAGATGCCATCCTCACTTGTTACTGTGTTTAAAGGTAACCTTCAAAGTGCTTACGATTCACTTACAAAAAGTGAAATGGCTGCGGCCTAATATACAGCCCTTCTTCAGCTCATGCCTTCTACTATAAAGGTGTGAGTTGTTGAAGCCTTACCTCAATTTAAACACCTCACTCTTTAAGGAAAAAATGATTAAAATTAATAACACTTTAACAACAGACCATGATTTGAGCAGGTTCTTGTTGAAAGATCCTGTCTCATCCTGCCTACTCTGGTACTTTATCCTTGATCATCCCGGTCAAGATGAGGGCGGGTCGTTAATATCAGTACAGGAGTTAGCCGAAAAGCTGGGCTTCACAAGGAGAGTAATCCAGAAGAGATTAGATTACCTCATAGGTAAAGGGCTTATCATAGCTTACTCATCAGAGTTTTATGGTGGTAAGAGATTGCCTAGTAACTATTCTATAAACTTCAACTCTGAGTTCTTCATCAAGACAGCACGAAGAAAGACTATCATTAAGGAGGAGAGTCCTGATGTTAATAGAATGATAGAGATGTTCACGGATATTAACAAGAGTATTCATGGACAAGAATACAAACCTTCATCTGATCCACAACGTGGTAAGTGGGTTAAGGGTGCAGAGAAAATAATTAAATTAGAAATAGATGGACAGCCATTCAGTATGGATGTCTATGAAAAAGTTGTTACATTCTTAGCTCATGAAATGAAGCGTCATATAGATACAGGAGATACGTATGCGATGCGAGTTAGGGATCTAGGAAATCTAATGTATACAACCGAACAACAAACAGAAACCAAGTACGTCAGAGCATACAGGAAGCAGAAGGTTGGCGATACATCACACATTACTAATTTACTAAAGGAGAACGATGGACAGGAATATACCCCAGTTAGTGGCGGAGCTGATAACAGTTTATGGGCACCGCTGTAGTAAGGAAGAGGGTGGGATACTAATTAGCATATGGCAAAATGCTCTCAGCTCTTTGAATGAACAGGAAATACGTGTTGGGTTCCAGAACCTGATGAAGACAAGAACTAAATCTGGTATGCCAAGTCCAGCAGAATTCTTTAACGCACTCTATAGTGATATAGCAGAGGATGGGTTGATGGCTTGGAATCAATTGTTCCAAGTATTAAAGTCACATCCAGGGAGACCTATATCTTTCCACGATACAGTTCTTGCTGAGACATGCAGGAGATTAGGTGGCCTAACATTCTTAGGTACACTCTCTGCGACTGATCTCTCCTTCCAGAAGAAAGCTTTCATGGATACGTATTGTATCCTTGCGAAGCATGGAGATTCCTTCAACCCCTTATGTAAGGGTGCATATGAAGCGAAGCCTATCGAGATGCCTACCTTAGCCAGCAGGAAGATGGTAACAGGAGGTGCGTTATGACCGCAGAACAATCCTTATTATCTATCTGCTTAGCAAATCCCAAGTTGCTGCCTACCTTAAGAACTATGGTGGAGCCCGGTATGTTTGCAAATAAAAAGAACGGCCTTGTATACAACACCGCCCTTAGTTTACATGACAATGGTGGTGTAGTAGATGAGGTTACAGTAGGTGCTGAGATTATTAACAACAATAAGTTGTTGAATACATTCGGTCAAGATATAAATGTTCAGGATTGGTTAATGGACATCAAAGAAATAGAACCTAAGCCTGATAATCTTAAAGAGTATTCTCAGATAATAGTTAAGGCATACAGAAAATCACATGCATCTAAGGAAGCACAGAAGACTGCTGAAAAAATAAAGGATGGTGCTGATGCAAGTGCTGTAGTTGAGAACCTGAGTGAGACTGTTCAGCAGTTGGAGCGTACATCATCACGCCCCTTCAGTCCCTTCTTGGGGATTGCTCAGGATGAGATCACTCAATTAACTGAGCGATCTGAAAAAGGTGAGCAGAGTATGGATGACCTGTTTGTACCGACTCCATTCTCAAGTATTAATAGATTTATATACGGGTTTAGGTACGGGTCTCTATCATTACTCGGAGCAAGGCCAGCAATAGGGAAGACTACTGTTGCAGTAGCGATGGCTGTAGATGCCGCACGTAAAGGGATTAAAACTCTGTTCATTTCAATTGAGATGAATAAGACTGAGATAGCACAGAAGATATTTTCACACACATCTGGAGTTCACTTCAATAAAATCCTTGAAGGATATACATTTGCCCCTGATGATTGGTCATCTATATTTAGTATGATGGGTAATGAACAGGAAGCATGGGCAAAAAACTTATCTATTGATGAGAAGTCAGAGACTCCAACCGATGTTATGAGGTCTATTAACTGGGCAATCAATGAAGGATATAACTATATAATCATTGATCACCTACATGAATTAGCCTTTGACGATAGACGATCACACATTTCCCTGACTGAAGCAATGGGTGATTTTGTTAAACGTCTAAGGAATACAGCTCAACGAAACAACGTAGCTGTACTTGCTCTCTGCCAACTGAATAGAGAGGTGGAGAAAAGATCATCTAAGATCCCAATGGCTAGTGATCTTGGAGAGAGTGGTACTCTTGAGAGGGTAGCACATAACATTTTGTTTCTTTATCGTGCTGAACATCACAAAGATGAGATAGATGTTGTTGTTGCAAAGGCACGAGGAGGTACTACAGGTATTGCTACTCTTGATTTTGATGGTGGCACAAATAAAGTACAGGATCAGACAACTTCTCCTGAAAACTGGGAATCTTTTGTAAATTGAAAGGATAAATATGGAAGCACTAAGAAGAAACTTACCCAATAGACGAGATGGATTTACACAGAAGTCACGCATTGGTGGACACAAAGTATATCTACGCACTGGTGAATATGAGGATGGATCTTTAGGTGAGATCTTTATAGACATGCATAAAGAAGGTGCGGCATTCAGGTGTCTCATGAATAACTTTGCTATTGCAGTCTCATTAGGACTACAACATGGCACTCCATTAGAAGAATACGTGGATGCATTTACATTCACAAAGTTTGAGCCATCAGGAATGGTTCAGGGCAGCCCAGCTATTAAGATGAGTTCATCTATAATAGATTATATCTTTCGTGAGCTGGCTGTTGCATACAATGGGCGAGATGATCTTGCTCATATACTACCACCCCCACCACCATCAAAGAAAGAAATCCCAGAGGATGTAATAATAGTACCTACTGAGGATACCGAGAAGAAGTGTGGTGAGACATTGGAAGATCTTGTTAAGGAAGCAAAGATCAAGGGATACGAAGGAGAGTCCTGCACAAACTGTAGCCAGTTCACTCTGGTTAGGAATGGTGCGTGTCTCAAATGCGTATCATGTGGCGAGACAAGTGGATGTAGTTAAATAATTTACTTGACTTGTATAAATAAAATAATAAAATAATAAATGATTATTTATTATTATTTATTTATTATTTATATTTTATTAAAAAAGAAAGAGAGTTCTATGGAAGGAGCAGAGTTCAGTCTAAAATGTTTCCCTCGTAATTTGAGGGATGTCATGCATAAGCATGATGTTACCAGCACTGGTCTTGCTAAAGACCTAAGTGTTACCAGAATGAGTGTGTATAACTGGAGGGCTGGACGAGCAGACCCTACATTAATCAGGTTGTTTCAAATAGCATCTGTCTTAAAGACTGATGTTGGACACCTACTTACCAAACATCAATAAAGGAAAAATATTATGGCATCTTTAAATAAAGTAGAATTAATCGGTCGCCTTGGTGGTGACCCTGAATGCAGAGAAGTTGGTGATTCTTTAGTAGCTAACTTTAATCTTGCAACAAATGAGTATTGGAAGGATAAGAATGGCGAGAAGCAAGAGTCAACAGAGTGGCACAAGATTGTTATGTGGGGGCCGCAAGCAAAACTCGCCCAATCATTCCTGAAGAAAGGCTCCCAGGTTTTCCTTGAAGGGAAGAATCAAACCCGCCAATGGGAAACTAAAGAAGGAGAGAAGCGTTACACTACAGAAGTTAATGTACGTTCTTTCCAGTTCTTAGACTCTAAGTCTGGGTCTTCAGATACAGACGGAGTTAAGGATGATATTCCTTTCGGCTAAGAAAACTAAGCCTATCACACTACGTCTCCCTGTTGAGGTTCTCGATGAGTATAAAGAGATGGCTGAGAAGGAAGGCGTAGCGTTATCAAAGTTTCTGGCAGAATCTTGCGTCTCATGGATTGAGGCTGCAAAGCAAATGGATAAGCAGCAAGAGCCAGAATCTTTAGAAGTAATGAAAGATCCAGAAGGTAGGCAATGGGTTAAGGTGGAAGGAGAACAAGTCTTTCTTACTGACCCATATTCCCACAAACCCCACACATTTTTTGAATGGGATTGAATTGCTGGCAGGCAAACGAATCGGGCACCCTCTCACTCTATACTAATGGAGTGCTTCTCCAAAAGATTGTTCCACTAAGACACAATCTTACTGAGGAAATACGAAGCCTGTGAAACATATGAAGAGAGTGGATATCTTAATGTTGCGGTTGCCTGCCACCTACTTTATACGGGGGTATACAGAGTACCTGTTACCCTCGTTCCTTCCTACACAGAGCGATCTGAGTATCTAAATTAGCGTAACTTAGCAGTTTCGACTACATGTCTCATCAATTGATTCCTTAACTGGTATAATCTATCCATCCTAACAGACTTCTCTTCACCACCCATATCTATAGAGTATCTGATTTCTTTTATCCGAGCATTAAGATCATTAATCATTCTTGTTTTCTTTTTTATGAAATTTTTATACATCAATATATCTTTTTTCTCTTCATATATTTCTAGGTATTCATCCATATGACCAAGCTTTCTAGCAAGCTCCATGTCTTGTACAGTTTGTTCTATATCCTTTAATCTTTCATAGAATATAGTACCATACTTTGTATTCCTAAGCGGTGAAGACTTAAAGAATCTTCTGGCTAACTGATAGTCCATTAATTTACGAGCTGGTCTTTCAGGAAAGTTACCCGCATTCCTTGTTATCATATCAGCAGTAGCTAATGTATAGCTACCAATCCAACCAAAGTATCCCTCAATTAAGTGTTGTAACTGATAAGGAGAAAGCTTTAGTTTATCTAATGGCATCTTCTCTAATATTTCAGACGCAAGTATAGCTGTCTCCGAAGTAAACTGACCATACCTTTTACTCGGTGATAGTCCTCGACTCCCCATAGGTTCTATGTCTCTATCGAAGAACAAGTTCCTATTCATTCCCACCTCTATAAAAGGTTTCATTATCTGGGGCAATGGTACAATACCAAACTCCCTAGATACAATACTTTTTACTCCACTCATCAATGCCTCACCATACTCAGGGTTCTCCTCCTTAGACATTTTAAGTGCCCTCCAAGCCATGTTCCCTATAATAGAAAACTCATGCGGTTTAGGAAGTTTAAAATTAGTATCAGTACCTGGGAGAGGAATCCACCAGTACGTATCCTTATCCCAATCAGGTCTTGCTTGATACTCCTCATCATTTTCATAATACATTTGCTCAAATAATGAAGCCATTAAAACTAATCCACTCACAGCAGCTACTGGTTTAGGATTATTTTTTATTTGTCTAGCTAACTTGTACTTACCTTGTAATATTGCGTTAGCGAATGGGGTAAGCGATGTCACTAGCTTCACCCAATCTGCACCACCATGAAGAGTAAAGTCCATCAGGTCTCTTGCTTCAAAAGCGGCTTCAGTCTGGCTCTTACCTTCTGCAATAAGATTCTTAAATAATGCAGCTCTGTTTGCGTTCTCTAGTTTGTCACCGAACTTTGCATACTTATCAAGTAACCCTCTACGCATATGATTAGCTTTCTTTAAAGCTGAAAGAAAAGTATTGTCAGACTCAGGGTTATTCAGTATGTAACCTGACTTTAATTCTTTATTGAGAAGAGTCTCAGCGTACTTAGGATCGTCTGATCTGGTATAAGCAAACTGTATATAACCACCTGATACAAGCATGTCTGCATGTAAATCTTTAATAGATCTGAATCCACCGATAGCATTTCCAACCAAGTTAAACCCAATATCAGAAGTACCTGCTGCAGTTATTGTATCTTTAAAATAGTTTGTAGCTTTAAACCCAGGGAAAGATGTGATGATCTTAGTGAATAAACCTTTTGCTCCAATAGCATACTTAAGTCCGGGGAACTTTGTCTCCGAACTAAGTGCTGTCATAGAATTATAAAGCAATTGGTTGTTGATATTATATTTCTTTTCAACACCATTCTGCTTAACACGTATAGTATTTGATGAGTTAGTATTTGTAGGCTCCACTAGCATCTGAGATGAGTCCATAGGATTCCTGATCGACAACGCTGAGTTGATAGTGGTGTTAGCAGCATCGTTCTTAATGGAAGCATCCATGATATGCAACCAATTAAAAAGTAGATTATTGAATGGATCACCTATAGGTCTGTTAGATCCCTTAAGTTTCTTAACTCCCTGCTGACCTGTTAGCCCACTGTAGTTACCTGTAAAGCCACCTCTATTGTTATCACCTATCTCTTCTTCGATTAACCTATAGAATGGTACATAGAATTCACTCTCAAAGTTATTAGATACTTCCTTATTAAAGAGGCCCATGTCTATCCCTATCTTTACGATAGAGCTATTCATCTGCATAACCTTCTTACGTATATCCTCATAGAGTTGTTCCCTTGAGACAACCACTCCTGTAGATGCATTCTTAATTCTTCCTTTGTTATACTGCAACCCCTCATCTATTTGTTGTCTTGTAAACCCTGACTCCTTACCTTCTTTATATAACTTATCAGCTCTATTAAATGTTATCCAACCAAAGAACTGTTGCCTTTCTGTTGGTGTACCTAATGGTTTCAATGTAGAAAAGAGTCCTTTTATTTTAGGATCAACAAGAGTTTCATTAATAACCACATTACCTATGCTACGTTTAGCAACCTTGATCCCTGAATAGTTCAAGATTGTAGCTAACATCCCATCAGACCTACCAGCTAATCTTGTATTCATATACTCAGTAGTACCAATCTCATCTTTGATAATACTATAAGGATCAAATACCCTAGTCACTAATCGTTGGCGTATATCTTTCCACCATGAACCAGTAGTCTCATTAGTTTCTCTTGTATACAACTTGTCCCATGACTCTCTTGCTGACTCAGGGAGATTAGCATTATTAAATGATGTTGGGTTTGGAAGAACAGTCCTTCTTTGTAGTGAGGTATCTACTTGTTCAGGCAGGTCTGACATACTATCTACTTTTGGTAGAACCTTAAGTCTCCGTTCTTTATTATGGTATCTCAGTGCATCAGCAGTTTCTAATAAGAGTGACCTCATATCACCCTCTGTTAGAGTTAGTTCATTAAATCCTAAGACAGTAGCAAAACCATTGTATATCTCACGTATCCATGAAGTGATGGTATCAATTATAGATTCACTTTGCCCATCAAGGTTGTCTGCATAATGGGCAAGTACTTCCTGTGCTGCTAAGGATCTTTTTTCTTCATCAGATTTTGTATTAAAATCTTTGTCTTTGTTTATAAGTTCTAACTCTTCTTGGAATCTCTCAGGAAAACTAACCTCTGCCCTCTGCTTAAGGTTAAGGTATTCCTCTTCAGTCATTATAGCTTGCAATCCACCATGTCCTATACCCTCATGCCATAACGATTTGATTACATCCTCTTCAGAGAAGTGCTGTTTGTTTACTAAATAAATCCTATCAAATTTCTTATCATATATTGCCTTAAACCCTGGGGTCTGATCTTTTATAATGGTCACATCTGCAAGTCCCGGGAATGCTTCTCTGAATCTATCTACAATATCGGAGATAACTTTAAAGCTTACAGGCTCAGCACCTTCTGGTGGATCTTCAGCCAATCGTTTTGATGTATCTTTTTGACGAGCTAGATCCTTAAGCCTTCTAGCCATCAAATCCTCCTTACTTAGGCTTGCAGTAGCCTCATTATCTAAGGCAACTTGAGTTGCCACTTCTGGATCATATGCAATACCATATATATCCTCTGTAACTTCTTGGTTGATAGTATCTAAACTCTCTCCAATAAGTGGTATCTCTGCTGACTCAAGACCATCATTAGTATTAGCTATTCCACCCTTGCCACTAGATAGTACAGCAGCATCTGCAAATACTTCGCTGACCACATCTCCTGTACTTCTTTCTGAATCCCTAAGGTGTCTGTAGTGTTCATCTGCTTTCCTAAAATTACCCGGCTTCTTACTAGCTATATCATCAATGAAGTCTCCTATCATAGAGTTGTCATTGAATAACATAATAGCTGCGTTATCTATATCATTTGTTGATGTGCTCCCGTCTTCATTTCTCCAGTAAACTTCAACCTGATTATCAATACCTGAATTAAATGCATAAACAATCCTGTTATCTTCATAGGCATCTTGAAGCATGTTGAGATCAACAGGTGATGTTTTAAATAACTGCATGAATAACTCAGAGGATACGTTACCTTCTAAGTCTTTCATCTCCATGCCTGTCAACTTCTTACTTCGCTGATCGCTAGGTTTCTCTGTGTTGAAGAACTTACCTTCACGGGATAGTCTCTTTTTTATTGTAGCTGGAACACTGATCTTATCAGCACCCTTCCCTTTTACTGGGGCACCAAAGTCATCACGTAAAAGTATGTATGCGTCAGACCATTTGCCTGTCTTCTTAACAACAAAGAAGTCGCCATTATTAATATTATTATCTAGGAAATTAGTCAGCTCCTCCATGTCCTTACCTTCACTGCGTTGACCAAACAATTCATTGGCCTCCTCAGGAGCTATTAACCAAACGTCATTGACCTTAGGATTTTCTGTGGGGATATTTGTAATCGTTGCGGATGCAATATTACTGGTGATGAACCCCTCTTTAACCAGAGGGGTCTTTACTACGTCATCTTTTTTAGATTTTTTTTTTGAGCCAGTAGATTTTACTCCTCTGTTTATTGGAGTAGACCCTCTTTGTGTAAGCTGATTGTTGATAGCAGTATGTCCTGCACCAACAAGGAGATCCCAGTATCTATCATCTATAGTCTGTCTTAATTCTTCAACATCCTCATCTATCTTTAACTGATGCACAAGGTTGCCTTGTAATTTTCTACGTATTAACTTAACCAAATCTCCAGTACCCTTTGGTTTGTCTTCTCCAAGATCAAGCTTAATCTGTGCAGTTAATGCCAGGGATTCTTTCCCAGCTTTCTGCTCTGGAAGTAGGGAGGAATCCCATAGCGTAACGTCTTGGTACTGTGGCAACTTAATGAGTTTATTAAATCTTGCAGACTTATGCTTTGTTTCATCTGACTTAGGTAACGCTTTCCGTAGTTCTTCAGGGGTTATCTTACCTGCATGTATCTCTATAACTTGTGGTTCTACTACTTCAGGTGTACTTACCTCCTCTATCTTAGAGAGAGTCTTCTCCATGTCTCGTTGTTGTTGCTTAGCTATAGCAGCAAGCTCTGCTGTGGTGTAAGGTTTATCAGGATCTAACCTTGGTTCAGTAGTAGGTTGTGCAGGTGCTGGTTCAGGCTTAGCCTTTGGTGGCTCTATATCGACCCGACTTCCAATTGAATCTACTACCTCGTTAGCTATTACATTGTAACCAGACTTACCCCACTTACCAACAATAGTCTCAGACTTACCATTCTTAAAGACTACATTATCTACTTGATAATTTATATGATCCTTTTTATTTGGATCATACATTTCAGTGCTTGTTATAGTAGGTGTGCTACCTATATCTGTATCTCCTCCAGGCCCAGACCAAAGGAACTCTAGTATCTCATCGTCTCTTGTATTATTAATTGACTCCTGAGTGACACCATTAATTCTAGCCATCTCATTGCGAACTCTTTCTATTGCCTGAGGTGTAGATAAACCTGTCTTAGTCTTCGTCTTTGTAGGCGGTGTCTTCTGTGCAACTTTGGTAAGGAAGAACTGTCTTGCAGATACCTTCCAATTAAAACTTGCAGCATTCTCTTCCTTTTTATTGGCATCTAATTTTTCTAACTCATAATCAGCCGCCCTTTGATAAGCTGCTTTCTCCTTCTCACTAAGAGATGTTTTTACATAACCCTCACCTCTCCTTCTCTTCATTGCACTCTCAAGAGATTCATTTAAGAATTTCCTACTCCTTTGAGCTAACTCTGTAAGGTTCTTACCATCAACTATTATGGGATCGGTATATTTTTTAATCTTTCTTACTGGAATATTTTGTCCAACGACCACCTCTATATCGTTATCTACCATCCCATCCATTTCCTTGTTGACTAACTCCCAGCCAAAAGTCTTAAGTGCATACTGAAGAGAGAATGTAGAGACAGGTGTCGTCTTCCTCATCCTTAATAGTGTTACATTCTTACCATCCCTCTTTACCTTATCTAGCTGGACACCAAAATCGTAATCCATTTTTATCTTGCCATCACCATAGAGTTCTTCTATGTCATCAAGTGTTCTTATTACTTCATCTTTAGGCAGACCATCCTTATTCTTTTTAAGTAGCTTGCGAAGGTTGCTCTGCTTTTTGTTGATAAGTTCTTGTGCATATCCATCTGCATTAAGAATCTCTTTCTGTGTAGGTATACCCCCTTCCTTTACTTAAATTTGAGGGGCTTCTTTATCAGGTAATTTGGAACCTTCTATTCTACCATGTATTAAATCAATCAAGCCTTTTATAGATGCTAACCTAGCTATATCTTTTGAGTCTGCACCAACCGACTCTCTATCTTTAGCAACCTTATCAGTAAGCTGATCGAACTCAAGTGACAATGTAGCTAACCTATCTTGATCTGCTATGATAGACTTAGCCTGATCACTCTGAACAACCTCCTCTTGAGGAACAACTGTTTGATAAGAAGCATATGCTTCTTTTGTTTTCTTATCCCCCTTACCTGTATCTTTAATGCCAGCAAATGTTTTATCTAACCCACTAAGTAAATGTGATACTGCAGCAGGATCTATAATCTCCTTTGGGTTATTTGTTCTATCCCTTACAGTAGACCCAGATCTGTCTGCACGTTCAAATACTCTATTAAAGTAAGGTTCATTTTTAGAATTAAATCCCATGAACCTAAGTACTGTTGGCTGAGTTCTTTGGTTCTCTTTCAGGCTTGTATCAAGCCTTGCCATAACCTCACCACCTTTATGTCTTACAGACATTTTAGTAAGAGGTTTAATGTAAGACCAAGATGCCACCTTGCCTGTCTCTTTCATCACCTCTTTGTTTATGAATTGAGACAGCTCACTGTATTCATATTTAGGTGTTGCTTCTATGCCATCATTTCCATAGTTAGGTGCAACTTCTACATCAGACCCCTCATATGTAGTCTGATCTGGTTGGTCTCCCTCAATTGAATCTGCTACTATTGTATCTTCTATTATTGTATCTTCTATTATTTCTTGTTGCTTAGGAGCAATACCTAACTTAGTAGCTAACTCATTTAACTTAGCTAATCTTATACTTGGTGATATAAAATATTCTGTTCTTTCTTTTCCTTTGTTCTTCCCACCTTGTATTATTGTAGCCTCTTCACGGACAGAAGATTTTTTTAATGGGTTATAAATCTTACCCCTAACCTCTTCCCAGGTGCTATACTCAGTCCCTTCCAATCCATCCCAACTCTTAGCCTTTTTATCCTGACCTACCCAAGACTTAAGGGTATTAACTATTTCATCTGCTGCTGGGCCTAACTTTAAATCGTCCGGGTTAAGAGATGTTTGTTGCTGTATAGTTTCTTTAGGTGTAACTAATGTCGGGGCAGGTGGAGTAATTGTTTGCTCACCTGATTCCAACATAGCAATTCTATCAACAAGACTCTGAATCCTATTATCTTTTTCATCAATCTTCTGGCTGACCTTCTCTAATATAGCAATGTTCTGAGTGCCTGCCCCTGTAGTCTTCTCTCCTGTACCTTTGGTTGTTTGTTTATTTGTATCACCAAAAATAAATTTATCTTGGGATTCACGCTTCTTAATTATATCTGCTATCTCTTTGTATTTTAATGCTGGATTCTCCTGAGCAAGTTGAAGGATTTCATTCTGTCGTTTTGTTCTTTTGTTAGCATTAACTGTTAGTATTCTTTCTACTGCATGTTGAAGATCCGGGTGTACTATTACTTCTGTCTTTCCTTTTTTAACTGAGATAGGTGCATTCTTTTCTACCTCCTCTGCTGCTTCTTGTGCTTCATTGAATATCTCTTCACCTTCATCTTTTATAGCTTGTTGTTGAGCTTCCTCTTCCGCATTTCTTTCCTCCTCTAATTTTTGTTCAGCTTCTAATTGCTCTGCAGGTATTTGTTGTCTCTCCCATAACTCAGGATCTTTCCTGTACTCATCGTACTGATCAACATACTCCTTACGTTGAGCCTGCTTTTCAACGCTAGTCTTTTCACCGAGAAGTTTCTCATCTTGTCTAATCCTATTAAGTTCATCCTCAATGATATCAGCTTCTCTTGCATCACCCTCTGGGTTATCTCTTCTTGGTAGCCTATCAATCCAATCAGCTAGTTGCTTTGGATTGCCCTCATCTACCATCCTGCGTGTCTCAAATCTTAATGGGCCTGCTCCTATAAACCCTTCCTCATTAGGCTTCTTAGATACAGGATAACCACCCTCATCAACATTTATTGCACCTGCTTTATATCTACTAAAATCTCTTGACCCAGAAAACACACCTATACCACCGCCTACAAACGCACCGATCAAACCTTCATAAGCCGCTTCTTTTCCTGAGACACCTACATCAGGCATATCTTCTTCCTTAACTCCTGACTTAGACATAGCCCTAAGTTGGGCTTCCTTAGATGTATACTGGGAAAGTAATGATTGACCAAATTCTTCTCCGCCTTCACGTAAAGCAGTGCCAGCACCTACTCTTTTAATGGAACCTAATCTTCCTGTTCCAACCTTCATAAGCTTAGAGAGTTTACCTACTGCTGGGTGCCAATTCAGAGGATTAACGAAGTTCACTATAGCAGTTTGTGCGGCACTTGTATCTGCTTCGTCCATCAATATTCTTTGAGTCTCCTCCCTGATAGCATCTATATCTGCATCAACCATCTCATGCCCTAGTGATGCCTCTATCTTCTTGCGAACAGCAGGATTACTTACAATATCTGCAAAGTTAAATCCTGCTTCAGTCAAGGCATCTACTGCACCCATACCCAGCATACCTGCTAACCATACTGGTGCTCCTGCCATACCTGCTACTGTACCTGCAGCAATACCAGCACCCATAACACCTACCATTAAAGGGGCTGAGGATGCTACATCATATAGGAACTGCGTCAATGCATTCTGTCCATATGATGTTTGTTTCTGCCATGAGTCAATGAGTCCTGTCTCAAGATTACGATCATCCATCTGCTCCTGAACACTCATAACAGTCTTCATGTCATCATTCCAATCAGCATAGTTCATATGAACTACATCATATAATGACTCAAACATATTAACAGACTTACTACCTGCTCTACTCAGAGTACCATAGAGACTATCCTCTCTAACGAAATCCCCCGGATTAGTGCTATCACCAAGGCCAACGGAAGCATAGATTTTATTAAGTTCATCTTGGGTATAGTCTGGCTTGATCTTAGCGAGATCATTCTTAATAGAGTTTCGCTTCATCCTCCATGAAGTATAAGGATTCTTAACGTCAGCCCAATCAGAATCTAGTTTCTGTCTATGCCTTATCGCCAGGTTATCTCCTATACTAGGAGGTTGCCTCTCATCTTGGATTGATGGTACTCTTCTTAAATCCATTAGTATCCTTTCGTGCCTATTTCGTGCCTAAGATTACAAGCCTGCTAACATTATCCTGTGTCCTGGGATAATCCTTAGTTTTTCTATAATGTTCACTGTCCTTAAATTCCCTTATCATTCCACTAACTCTTTCTGGTTTTTGCCCATCTTCTACCCATCCCTTTAATTCTTTTTCAAACTTACTAAAATCTTTTAACCAGTTTGGCCCCATATTGAAAGAGGTGTCTGCTAAAAATAATTGTAGGTGAGTTGGGAAATTTGAGAAGTCCTTAAGATATGAATGGTTCCTTATTAATGTTGAAAGGAAATCATTATTCATTTCTCTAGTAAGCATTCTTTGCTGGTCTCTTGTTATCTTTAAGTCACCTCGCTTATCAAAATCGTTGAAGTAAGTTTTGTGATGCTTACTGTCCATAGTCAAATATTTCATAAAGGAAGAATGTTTATCAGGATCATTCTTGAAAAGTCTATCAGCCAAAGCTTTCTTCTCAGTTGTTGGTTTGCCATCCATCCAATCATATACATTAAGACCACCTGCTAGTACCAGACTATCTCCACCATACTCACTATACTCCCCATCTAAAGATGG
>Ga0315327_10000538_pt1 | contig 18720 bp, 17 predicted proteins | sample M110032315metaG_FD_203460 | JGI IMG/M metagenome (GOLD analysis project Ga0315327, IMG submission 203460) | Ammonia-oxidizing marine archaeal communities from Monterey Bay, California, United States - M1 100m 32315 | ecosystem: Environmental > Aquatic > Marine > Coastal | place: USA: California... | reverse complement strand
TCCAAATAATCAACATTTTTAAGTTTTTTTCCTTCTACATTGGAGACAATATGCATAACATGGCTGTATTTCTCTATAATCATTTTTTCAGTTACGTCTAAACTGCCACTAATAGTTACCTTAGCTACATCATTTCGAGCTAAATCCAAAAGCATTCTATGTTCTGCAATTTCTTTGCTATCATTTAATAGTTCTTTAGCAAGTAAATTATCTTCATTTAAGTCTTTTCCCCTTGGTCTTGTTCCTGCAATTGGCCTTATGGTAACTTTATTATTTCTTACTCTGACTAATATTTCTGGACTAGAGCCAATCACTGAAAAATTATTAAAATTGAGGTAGTAAAGGAACGGGGAAGGGTTCAATCTTCTTAAAGACCTGTATAAATTAAATGGGGCTAAAGAAAAAGGAATTTCAAATCTTTGAGATGGAACTACTTGGAAAATATCTCCCGCTTTGATATATTTTTTAGCTTTTTTAATTATTTTTAAATAATCAGATTTCTTAAAATTGGATTTAATCTTTGTGCTTTTTGTAGTAAATTTATTTTTTAAATTTTTATTTTCAATTGGTTGCTTCAATAGGTTAATAATATTTTTAATTATTTTGCATGATTCCTTATAAAGTTTTTCATAATTATTATCTTCACTATTCTTTAAAAATACTGGTGTTATTATGGTCATTGTATCTTCCACTGCGTCAAATATAATCATGACCTTTGGTCTAACAAACATTCCATCAGGAAGTTTTAAAGTGTTAGGATTGTTTGATGGTATATTTTCAATTAATTTAATAGTATCAAAGCCAAAATAACCAACTAATCCAGATGCCATAGGAGGAAGATATTCTGGCAGATTTATTTTTGAACTCTCTACTAGGGCTCTAATTGATTTTAAAGTACTTTTGTTGTCTAATTTAAATTTATTAAGAGACTTTGAAGGGTTATAATTAATTTCAGCTTTATTTCCATAACATCTCCAAATAAGGTCTGGTTGCAAACCTATAATTGAATATCTTCCTTTGGAGTCTCCACCTTCAACAGATTCTAATAAAAAGGAGAATGGTTCATTCTCTCCAATTCTAAGCATTGCAGAAACAGGAGTATCAAGATCTGCAACTAATGTAGAAGATATTACATATGACTTTTCTTTCTTAATTTTATTTTTAAATGTTTTAAAGTCGGGCTGATATTCCATAATTTCTAGCTATCATTTTGAAATATACTGTTAAGTAGATTCTCGTTTATTTTTATTTTTTGATTATTCGTTAAATTATTAATAAATAAATACTCTATATCTCTTGATATAGATTGAGATATTTCAGAATTTATTCTCATTAATTGGCTATTATCTCTATCTTTTACAGGAATTATTTGAGTTACATTTAACACTAAATAGCTTTTGTTGCTGTATTTATGAGGGGAAGAAGTCTCTCCTTTTTTTATATTAAAAGCCATTTGTAAGGATTTATCATCTAAGATACCTTCTGCTCCATTGCCATCTTTTGAGACCTTATCCGCTTCTAATAATATTAAATTATATTTTTCCGCTATTTCATCGAAATTATCTGTTTTTGCTTCTTCTGAAAATTTTGTAGCCTTATCTAATGCTAGCTCCATTCTATTTTCTAAGTTTATATCCTTTATAATTTTATCTCTAGCTTCATCAATTGTCATAGTTCTCTTATCCAGTATATCATTAACCTGTATGGCATACATAGTGTTACTAATAGTATTAACTAATTCTGATGGACCATCAATATTATAAGAGAAAACTGTGCTTAGTAAGTCAGGATATGGAGGTAAGTTCTTTACAACATTACCCTCCATATCAATTCCATTAGAATCTATATAAGAGAATTTTTTAACTTTTGCTCCTATAGATATTGCTGCCTGCTCTATATGACTGCCCGCAGCAATTTCATCATAAAATATATTACCTAATTCATACATTCTGTCTAAAGCAACATTTACTTTGAGTTCTTTTTCAATTTTAGTTTTTACATCTTCGAACGAATTGTTAATTTCAGGTTCAATATTTGATACCAAAAATAATCTCCAACCAAAAGCTGTTTCTTCAGGCCCAATTAGTTTATTGCTTTCTGATTTAAATATACTTTCAGATACTTCTGAAGGAAAGTCAGAATATTTTATGAAACCAAGGTTTAAAGTTTCTGAATCTAAATTAGTATTAGTTTTTATAATTTGAACAAATATATCGGCAATACTTTTATTTGAATCATTATTATTAATTTTATTTGCTATATTTTGTGCTTCTTGCTTTTCATTAAAGTTTGCTAGAAAAACTTTTCTCTTTTCAGGGGTATTATATTTTTCAGGATAATTATCATATTCCTTTTCAAGTTCCTTTTCAGTAATCTTTATATCATCGAGAAGATCATCTGGTTTTATAGAAATAAAAGAAAAGCTTCTTAATTCTGGTTTTTGATATAACTCTGAATCTCTATTTAATTTATCTTTAATATCATTTTCACTAGGCATGCTCTGAACTTTGAAGCTTGATGCGTTAAAATTAACAACTTTTAAATTTCTTTTTTCATTACGTACATCATAAAATATATTATCAAATATAGGAGATAAATCATTTCCATTTGTAAACGGAGCCTTAATTTGTTCTCTTAAGACGGCTTTCCTAATTTCTTGAAAGTAGGTTTTCTCATCCATTCCTAATTGTCTAATAACATAGTCAAATTGTTGCTTACTAAATGCCCCAAATTGATCCTTAAATACATCTGAAGTGTAAATTATTTTTCGCAAGTGTATATCTGGTAAATTAATATTTGCTTTACCTACCTCTATATCTATTAATTTTTCGTTAATCAATTGACCAAGTGTTTGTCTTGGTACACCTAATGATTTAGCCAATTCTTCTGTAATTTGACCATTTGTATTTTTATTTAAATCAGAAATTATTCTTTGGTACGTTTTTACAAAGTCATCGGCAGTTATACTTAACTTACCGACTGTTGCAACTGAAGAATTATTGTTTGAAGAAAATATATCGCCTACTCCCCATAAGGCAAAACTTGCCGCTAATATTAACAAAAATATTTTTGAAAAAATTGAATTTATTTTATTTTTTATAGTTTCCAGCATTATATTTTCCATTATTAAATTTTATTTAATTTGTTTATTATTATTATTATTTAATATAAATAATATATATATTAATTTATTTATTCTTTTTGTAGTATATTTATTTATAAGTTTAAACATTTTTTACATTTCATTTATAGGAGTTTAATTTTGTTAATAGCTGGAAATTGGAAGTTAAATTGTAATATTAGAGAAGCTATTGAAATTTCTTCTTCAATTTCTAATACTTTAGCAGATAAGAATTTAATTTCAGATGTAGTATTATTTCCTCCAGTAATTTATATAGATTTAATTAAAAATAAAATTAATAATTCAAAGATATGTTTGGGAGCTCAAGATTGTAGTATTCACATTTCAGGTGCGCATACCGGAGATATTTCAGCTTCTATGCTTTATGAGATAGGTTGTAAATATACTATAGTTGGACATTCTGAAAGAAGAATTAACAAGCATGAATCAAACAATGATATATATTTAAAAGCTAAAAATGTAATAAATAATAAAATGATACCTATAATTTGTGTTGGAGAAAATGCAAAAGACCGAGAGTCTGGAAATGCTTTAAATGTAATAGAAAAACAACTAAGTGAATCTATACCCAAAAATGAAAAGAATTTTGAATTTATTATTGCTTATGAACCTATATGGGCTATAGGTTCTGGTAAAGTTCCTACTTTAGAGTCTATTAATGAGATGTTTAATATGATAAGACTTTGGTTATTAAATAATGGTATAGATAAAAGTATTAAAATTTTATATGGTGGCTCTGTAAATAAAGGAAATGCAAATGAGTTTTTTTCTTGTAAAAATTTAGGTGGTTTATTAATAGGAGGCGTTTCTTTAAAAGCTAGTGAGTTTTCAGAGATATGTATAATGGCAGGTTAACTTTATAAATACGGAATAGGATTTGGTATGGCAGATATAGTTTTGGCAATTCATGTGCTTTTAGCACTAGGTTTAATTGTTTTTATTTTGTTGCAAAGAAGTGATGGTGGAGCCTTAGGTGGTATCGGAGGAGGAATGTCATTAAGTGGTATTATGGGTAGTCAAGGGTCTGCAAACTTTCTGACTAGAATAACAGCTTTATTTGCAGCACTTTTTATGATTACAAGTTTAATTCTTGCTGTTATTGAGAGTAGGTCTAATGATGAAAATTCAAGTATTTTAAATGGTTCTGTTGATAGTGAAATAGAAAGTCCATTAATTAATATTGAAAAAAATATAGAAAATCCTACGCCACCTAAAGCTGAATAATATATGAAGCATTATTTTGTAAAAACATTGTTAAGGATGTTTTATGACTAGACCTAAGTATATATTTATAACTGGTGGTGTAGTTTCTTCACTAGGAAAGGGGATTTCAGCTTCAGCAATAGGTGCTCTGTTACAAGCAAGAGGATATTCAGTAAGAATTAGAAAATTAGATCCTTATATTAATGTAGATCCTGGTACTATGAGTCCGTACCAACATGGGGAAGTGTTTGTTACTGATGATGGTGCTGAGACTGATCTAGATTTAGGACATTATGAAAGATTTACAGGAGTCCCAGCTAAACAAAATGATAATATTACTACTGGTAGAATTTATCAAAATGTAATTAATAAGGAGAGAGAAGGTGATTATTTAGGTAGTACAGTGCAAGTTATTCCGCATGTTACAGATGAAATCAAGTCTTTTATTGCTAAAGATATTGGTGATTGTGATTTTATATTAGTGGAGATTGGAGGAACTGTTGGTGATATAGAAAGTCTTCCATTTCTAGAGGCCATAAGACAATTTGGTAATGAAGTAGGTAAAAATAGAGCCATTTATATTCATTTAACTTTGGTGCCATATATATATACTTCCAACGAACAAAAAACAAAGCCTACACAGCACTCAGTTAAAGAATTAAGAGAGATTGGAATTCAACCTAATATTTTATTATGTAGATGTGATAGGTCAATTGAAACTAATGAAGTAGATAAGATTGCATTGTTCTGTAATGTAAAATCTGACGATGTTATTCAAGCATTAGATGTAACTAACATATATAATGTTCCAATAGTATATCATAAGGAAAAATTAGATATACAAGTTTTAAAGCACTTTAATATAAAACCTAAAAAGATAAGTCTGCTAAAATGGAAGAGAATCGTACAAACTGCAAATAATGTTAAAAGAAGCATTAATATTGGTATTGTAGGAAAATATACAGATTTGCCTGATGCATATAAATCATTGAATGAAGCCCTTGTTCATGGAGGCTTAGGTAATAGGATAGGAATTAATATTGATTGGATTAATTCTGAAGATTTGAATAGCAAATCTTTAAAGTCTGTTTTTAAAAATATTAATGGTATAATTGTTCCTGGTGGTTTTGGTGAAAGAGGAATTTCAGGAAAATTAAAAGCAATAAAATACGCTCGATTAAATCAAATACCATTTTTAGGAATTTGCCTTGGTTTACAATTAGCTGTAATTGAGTTTTCTAAAAATGTCTTAAAAATTAAAAATGCTAATTCATCAGAGTTTATAAATACTGAAAATAATGTGATTGGTTTATTAACTGAATGGTACCGTAATGGAAAAAAAGAAGTAAGGTCAAAAGCGTCAGATATTGGAGGTACAATGAGATTAGGCTCATTCCCTTGTAGGTTATCAAAGAATACATTAGCATATAAAATATATAAAAAGCCTATCATTCATGAAAGGCATCGGCATCGATATGAAGTAAATTCTATTTTTGAAAAAAAATTAAGTGAGAAAGGAATGATATTTTCTGGAAAATCTCCAGATTCTTTATTACCTGAAATAATAGAAATAACTTCTCATCCTTGGTTTATAGGTGTTCAATTTCATCCAGAGCTAAAGTCTAGACCATTTATGCCTCATCCAATATTTAAATCTTTTATTTCAGCAATAAAAAAAGTAAGTTACAATAATGAATCAAATAAATAAAAGTGTTAAAGTCAAAGATTTTATTATTAGTAATAATAATGCTCTTACTCTAATTGCTGGACCTTGTGTAATAGAGAACCGTGATCATGCTCTAAAAACTGCTAGTAAGATTTCAACTATATGTGATTTATTAGGACTTAATTTTATATATAAATCCTCATTTGATAAAGCTAATAGAACTTCTTTTAAATCTTCTAGAGGACCAGGTATTTATGATTCCATGGAAATTTTTAATGAGGTTAAAGAAAAGATAGGGTGTCCAATTATTACAGATGTTCATGAAAAAGAACAAATTTCTTTAATCTCTAAAGTTGTTGATGTTATTCAGATACCAGCTTTTTTGTGCAGACAAACAGATTTATTAATTGAGTCTGCTCAATCAAATCTTCCAGTTATGGTTAAAAAAGGTCAGTTTTTGGCTCCATGGGATATGAATAATGTTGTTGATAAGTTAACACAAAATGGTGACGGGGGTGTAATGATATGTGAAAGGGGAGTTAGCTTTGGGTATAACACTCTTGTATCAGATTTTAGATCTATTCCTATATTAAAAAATTTAGGATATCCTATTGTTTTTGATGCGACGCATTCGGTTCAACAACCTGGAGGTTTAGGAGATAAATCAAGTGGTCAAAGAGAATTTGTTCCAACATTAGCAACTGCTGCTTCAGCTATAGGAGTAGCGGCTATATTTATGGAAGTTCATGAAGATCCTGATAGTGCTCCTAGTGATGGTCCTAATATGTGGCCGCTTAAAAAATTAAAAAGTCTATTAGAGGTATTAATTAGTCATGATAAAATTGCTAAACAACTAAATAATTAAAGGAATAAGAATGACAGTTATTAGTGATATTAAAGCTAGAGAAATTATAGATAGTAGAGGAAATCCAACTTTAGAAGTAGATGTAATCTTAGAAAATAATATAATGGGCAGAGCTTCGGTTCCTTCTGGAGCTTCAACAGGTGCATATGAAGTTTTAGAAAAAAGAGATAATGATGATAGATTTTGTGGTAAAGGGGTAAAACAAGCAGTAAGGATAATAAATAATAAAATTTTTCAAGAATTAAAAGGTAATATTTGTACTGACCAAAAAAATATAGATAATCTACTAATTGAACTTGATGGAACAGCTAATAAAAGTAATTTAGGTGGTAACAGTATTCTAGGTGTATCCTTAGCTTGTTCCCGAGCTGCAGCAAATAGTAAAAGTATTCCATTATACCAATATATTGGTAATAATGACTCTATCACTTTGCCTATTCCATTTATGAATATTATAAATGGTGGAGCTCATGCTAATAATAGCTTAGATTTTCAAGAACTAATGATTGTTCCTTTTGGTTTTAATAGTTTTAGTGAAGCTTTAAGGTGTGGGTCTGAGATTTTTCAATCTTTAAAAACTCTTTTATTAAAGAATAATTTTTCTACAGCAATAGGAGATGAAGGAGGTTTTGCGCCTGATTTCTCATGTCATAGAGAAGCTTTAGATTACATAATGCTTGCTATAGATAAAGCTGGATACTTACCAGGAAAAAACGTGTCGATTGCTCTCGATGTAGCGTCTACAGAATTTTATAATAATAATCTCTATAATTTAAAGGGCGAAAATAAGAAGTTGAATAGCCAGGGTATAGTTGACTTTTTAAAATTACTTATTAGTGAGTATCCTATTATTTCTATAGAGGATGGATTAGCTGAAGATGATTGGAATGGTTGGAAAATTATTACAGAACAGATGGGAAATAACGTTCAGCTTGTTGGAGATGACTTGTTCGTTACTAACACTAATAGATTAAAAAGAGGCATTAAAGAAAAAGTTGCAAATTCAATTTTAATTAAATTTAATCAAATAGGTACTCTAACGGAAACTTTAGATGCAATAAATATGGCTAAAGCAGCTTCTTATTCTTCAATGATATCCCACAGGTCAGGAGAAACTGAAGATCATTTTATTGCAGACTTAGCAGTTGCTACAAATGCTGGCCAAATTAAGACAGGGTCTATGTCAAGATCTGATAGACTTAGTAAATATAATCAATTACTTAGAATAGAAGAGTTGTTAGGCAACAATGCAGTATATAATAAAGATAAAATTTTTTATAGTTAATCTTGACTATTTTTAACTTAAATGATTCATTAAGTTATGAATAAAATATTACGCTCTAATAATAATAATTATATTCTTATAAGAAATATATTTTTTAGGACATGTATTTGTTTTGTAGGTGCGTATTTTGTATTTCATTTTTTAAATGGCAATATTTCTTTAAATCCTCTTCAAGATAAGAAAGAATTAGTAGAATATAATTTAGCTATTCTAGGAAATAAAGAAAAAGAACTGGAATTTAAAGAATTATTAATCAGTAAGGTTTATAATATACAAGATAATATTGATTTGCTTGATGAATTGACTAGACTTAAATTAGGATATTCTTCAGTAGACGAAATTGTAATCTCAATTGATTAAATATAATTGACTTATTCTATAAAATAACTAACTTATTCTATATGAAACAGGATAATGATTTTGCCTTTTTAATAGACTTATTAGGAGGGGGAAGAAAACTAGCAAAAAACCTTTCTAGTTTTACAAAAATTATATTAAATGAAAAAACTGTATATTCATGGAAACAGCAGGGCATACCGGATAAGTGGAAGCCCTCAATGATCATGCTTTTAATTAAATCTGGTAATGAAGTTCCAAAACATTTTATACCTCCTGGAATGTCGATAAATAATTTTCAGAATAATTCTATAGAGAACAATGAATTGCTTGATAAATATAAAACATTTGAAGCAGATAATGTAAGTAATGAAATATTAAAATCGTTTTATAAAAAAATGTTATATTTAAGAAGGTTTGAAGAGAGAGTAGGGCAGTTATATGGATTGGGTCTAATAGGAGGTTTCTGTCATCTCTACATAGGTCAAGAAGCAGTATCTGTAGGAATGGAAACTGCAATAGATAAAGATGATAGTGTAATTACCGGATATAGATGCCATGCTCATTTATTGTCACGTGGAGCTTCTCCTTTTAAATTATTATGTGAATTAATGGGAAAAAATGATGGAATTTCTAAAGGTAAAGGTGGTTCTATGCACATGTTTGATCCAAAGAATAATTTTTGGGGTGGGCATGGTATTGTAGGGGCCCAAGTGCCTATTGGTAATGGTTTAGCTTTTGCTTCTAAGTACCTCAATAAATCAAGTTTATCTCTTACTTATTTTGGTGATGGAGCTGCTAATCAAGGGCAGGTTTATGAGTCTTATAATATGGCTTCCTTATGGAATCTACCTGTTATATTTTGTATTGAAAATAATCAATATGGCATGGGTACTTCAATTAAAAGAGCAAGTGCAGGCTCTGATTTGAGTAAGCACGGTGAGTCATTTGGCATACCAGGCTTTGCAGTAAATGGAATGAATCCTGTATCAGTATACCTTGCCGGTTTAAAAGCAGTAAAGTGGGTAAGAGATGGTAATGGTCCAATTATACTTGAAATGAAAACATATAGATACCGAGGTCATTCTATGTCAGATCCTGCAAAATATAGGACTAGAGAAGAGGTTCAAAAAATGAGAGAAGAACAAGATCCTATAGAATATATTAAAAAGAAACTTCTTGATAAAAATATTTATAACGATGATAAAATTCAAAATATTGATGATAAAATAAAATCTGAAATAAGCACTTTAGCTGATAAAGCTAAAAGTATTGAGTCTACCAAAGAAAATGAATTATACACTGATGTTTTTTATAATGAGGAAGTAAATTGAGTAAAATTCCTGTTAGAATCGCTATTAGAGACGCTATTGCTGAAGAAATGAGATTAAATTCAAATATATTCTTAATTGGTGAAGAGGTTGGAGAATATGAAGGGGCCTATAAGGTTAGCCAAGGATTAATATCTGAATTTGGTAGTAAGAGGATTATTGATACACCTATTACTGAAGCAGGTTTTACAGGGTTAGCTGTAGGAGCATCGTTTGCAGGCTTGAAACCAATAGTAGAGTTTATGACATGGAATTTTGCATTTCAAGCAATCGATCATATAATAAATTCTGCTGCTAAAACTCATTATATGTCAGGCGGTTTAGTAAATATTCCTATAGTCTTTCGAGGCCCTAATGGATCCGCTTTACAAGTTGGTGCTCAACATAGCCATGATTTAAGTTCACTATTTGCAAATATACCAGGTTTAAAGGTTGTAGCTCCATATGATAGTGCTGATGCTAAAGGTTTATTAAAATCCTCAATTAGAGACTCTAATCCAGTAATTTTTTTAGAAAATGAGTTGTTATATAATGAGGTTTTTGAGATACCCGATATAGAGTATTCTGTACCATTAGGTACTGCTAGTATAAAAAGGTCCGGTAAGGATATTACTATAACATCATTTTCTAGAGGAGTACATGCTGCTTTAGAAGCAGCAGAATTATTAGATAAGAAAAATATAAGCGCTGAAGTTATAGATTTAAGAACTTTAAGGCCTTTAGATACAGAAACTATAATTAATTCTGTAAAAAAGACTAATAGAATAGTATCTATAGAGGAGGGCTGGATGAGTTCAGGGATTGGTGCAGAAATTATTTCTACAGTTACTTCAAAGACTTTTGATTATCTTGATGCTCCACCCAAAAGAATTGGGGCTATAGATGTCCCATTGCCATATTCTAATAATTTAGAGAAATTATGCATTCCAGATAAGGATAATATATTTAATTTATGTATGACATTATTTTAATAATAAATGTAATAAAGCTATTTTATATTAATAATATAAAAAATAATAACTATTTATTGCTAATTAATTAGTATATTATTATTTTTTGCAATTTATAAATATATAATATTTTGTATAATTATTACTAAATAAAGATAGTATTAATTTACTAAGGAGTAATAAAAATGGCAGTAGCAATTTTGATGCCTTCTTTGTCGCCTACTATGACTGAGGGAAACCTTGTTAAATGGTGTAAGAACGTTGGTGATGAAATTAAGTCGGGAGATATTATTGCAGAAGTGGAAACAGATAAAGCAACTATGGAAATTGAAGTTGTAGATGAAGGTATATTAGAAAAAGTTTTATTTGATGATGGTGCAGAGGGAATAACCGTTAATTCATTAATAGCTGTCCTAAGAAATAAGAATGATACTGATAAAAACATTAAAGAGTTATTAAATAAACATAGTATAGATGTAATTCCAAAAATTGATGTTGAAGATAAGGAAACTGTTGTTGAAAAGGATAATTTTGAAGAAAAATCTGAAATCAATAATTTTATTAAAAATCAAATAAATACAGAGGAACCTTTAGAGATAAATAATACTGAAGAAATTCATACAGCTAAATTAAACATAGAACCAAAAAATGTAATTCATAGCAGTAGAATTGCAATAAGTCCATTAGCAAAAAGAATTGCAGTGCAAAATAATGTAGATTTAAATTTAATTACTGGCACAGGCCCTAGAGGAAGAATAATTAAAGATGATATTAAAAATTATTTAAACATAAATAGTAGTTTAATAAAAAATTCTAATATAAAGATTATAAAAGATGTGAGAAAAAAAGCTACTTCTATGAGGAAAACTATTGCAGAAAGGTTATCGTATTCTAAAAAGGAAGTGCCACATTTTTATTTGACAATAGATTGTAATGTTGATGATCTTTTAAAGGGTAGGGAGTTAATAAATAAAGATTTAGATGCTATAAATAAATTATCTATAAATGATATAGTTATTAAGGCTTTAGGAATGTCTCTTTTTAATGTTCCTGATGCTAATTGTTCTTGGAATGATGGTGAAATTACATTTTTTGGTTCTGTTGATATAAGTGTTGCTATTGCTGTGGACGGAGGTTTATTTACTCCAGTAATTAAGCATGTGGAGCGCTTAAATTTGAGCGATATATCTAGAAAAATGAAAGATTATCTCGCTAGAGCAAAATCAGGAAAGTTGCTTCCTGAAGAATATCAGGGAGGCAATTTTTCTATCAGTAATTTAGGAATGTATTCAATTGATAATTTTTCAGCTATTATCAACCCTCCTCAATCAGGAATATTAGCAGTAGGTAGTATAACAAAAAGGCCTGTAGTTCATAATGATGACATAAAAATTGCTAATATTATGACATGTAAATTATCTGGAGATCATAGAGTAATTGATGGAGCAGTAGGCGCAAAATTATTACAAGAGTTTAAAAGTATTATTGAAAATCCAATTAAAATGATAGTTTAGTAGAAATGAGTGGTAATACAATTTACGATATTATAATAATTGGAAGTGGCCCAGGTGGATATGTGGCGGCTATTAGGGCTGCACAGTTAGGTTTAAAAACTGCGGTTGTAGAAAAAGATAAACTTGGTGGTATTTGCTTAAATTGGGGTTGTATTCCTACAAAAGCTCTTTTAAGAGCAGCAGAAATTAATCATATTTTATCGATATCAAATAATTTTGGAATAAATATTGATAAAATAAATTTTGATTGGAATAAATTAGTAACTAGGTCTAGAAAAGTTTCTGAGCAACTATCAAAAGGAGTAGATTTTTTACTTAAAAAAAGTAAAGTTGATATTATTGATGGTGTGGGAAGTATCTCTGGACCAGGACGAGTAATTGTCAAAAATAAGACTGATGAAAGTTTATATTCAGCATCAAATATCATTCTTGCTACAGGGGCAAAACCAAAATCTATTAAAGGTTTAGAACAGGATAATAAATTTATATGGAGTTATAAAGAGGCTATGATTCCTGAAGAAAAGCCTCAATCTATTTTAATAGTAGGGGCGGGAGCTATAGGTATAGAATTTGCTAGTTTTTATAATGATTTTGGAACAAAAGTTACTGTTTTGGAAGCTCAAGATCGCATTCTACCTTCAGAAGATGAAGAAGTTTCCTTATTTGCTAAAAAATGTTTAGAAGATGAAAAAATTACTATTTTGAATAATGCCACAATTGATAATATTAAATCAACTAAGAATGGAGTTGAAGCAGTATTTAAGGATAAAAGTGGAAAAAAATATAAAAAAAATTATTCTAGAGCTATAATGGCAATTGGTATTGATGCTAATATAGAGAATATTGGTTTAGAAACAGTAAATGTAAAACAAGAAAATGGAAAAATAATAACAGATAAATTTAATCAAACTTCTGAAAAGGGAGTATTTGCTATAGGTGATTTAACAGGAGCGCCTTGGCTTGCTCATAAAGCTAGTCATGAAGGAGTTAATGCTGTTAATTATATAAATAACCCAGATATTACCGTTCCCCATAATATTAGGATTCCAGGTTGTATATATTCTAGGCCACAAATTGCTAGTATTGGAATGACTGAGGACAAAGCTATTGAGGAAGGAATAGATATAAAGATAGGAAAATTTCCTCTAATAGGAAATGGTAAAGCTATAGCTTTAGGAAATTCAGATGGGTTTATAAAAACAATATTTAATTCTGAAACTGGCGAGCTTATAGGTGCCCATATGGTAGGTCCTGAAGTAACAGAATTAATCTCTACTTTCTGTGTAGCTATGCAACTAGAAGCTACAGAATTAGATCTTTTTAATACCATTTTTCCACATCCTACAGTTTCTGAATCAATTCATGAATCAGTTTTAGATGCTTATAATAGAGCTCTTCATGTATAATGTCTGGTTTGATAAATGTTAAATAACAGAAGATCAAAAATAAATTATATATCTAGTTCTCATTTGAACAATAACAGTAAAGTAAAATTGCAAAAACCAAATTGGATTAAAGTTAAAGCTCCTATTTCTTCAGGATATTTATCTACCAAGCAATTAATGTCGGAAGCAAAGCTAAATACAGTTTGTGAGTCTGCCTCTTGTCCTAATATTGGTGAATGTTGGGATAAAGGCCATGCAACAGTAATGATACTTGGAGATGTTTGCACAAGAAAATGTGGTTTTTGTAATATTAAGTCTGGGTCTCCAAATGAGGTAGATATATTTGAGCCTATTAGATTAGCAAAAGCAATTTTTAAATTAAATCTAAGGCATGTTGTCATAACTTCTGTTGATAGAGACGATTTAAATGATGGAGGAGCAAATCAATTTGTTAAATCTATTCAAGAAATTAAAAATTCATGTCCAACAACTACAATTGAGGTTCTGACTCCAGATTTCCAAAGAAAAAGAGGAGCCTTAGAAAAAATTATAGATGCTAAACCAGATGTTTTTAATCATAATTTAGAGACAGTTTCTAGGCTTTATAAAAATGTTAGAAGGGGTGCTTCTTATAAACATAGCTTGAATTTACTTAAATCAGCTAAACAGCTTAGTTCATCAATATTCACCAAATCAGGAATAATGGTAGGTCTAGGAGAAGAATTTGAAGAGGTAGAAATTCTTCTTAATGATTTAAGGAAGGCTAATGTAGATTTTATTACCATTGGGCAATATATGCAGCCTACAATAAAGCATTTACCTGTAGTAAAGTATTTAACTATTGAAGAATTTAATAGAATTGAGATTATTGCCTATAAAATGGGATTTTTACTGGTTTCATCTTCACCACTTACGCGCTCCTCTTATCATGCTGATGCTGATTTTTATAGGCTTAAAAAAGCAAGAGAAGCTATTATTAATGTTTAATTATAAAATAGTGAAAGAATTAAACTATAGTGATAAGCAAATGCTTGATTTGATTGTTGATGTTGAAAAATATCCTGAATTTCTTCCTTGGTGCAAATCCACTAATGTTTATAACAAAAATTCTAATATATTTTACTCAGATATAGAAATTGGTTTTAATTTTATAAAAGAAAAATTTACAAGTAAAGTTACCGTTACTAAATCAAAGAAAATATATTCTGAGGCGATTAGTGGTCCTTTTAATAAAATGAATAATATTTGGGATATTAAGAAAATATCAGAAAATAAGTGTGAAATTACTCTAAATATTGAATTTGATTTTAAATCATTATTACTAAAAAATATAATGGGAAAACTATTTGAAGTAGCGTCTATAAGCATGATTGAAGCATTTGAGAATAGAGCAAATAGTTTATATAATAATTAGTTTATTTCGCTTATAGCCATTTCAAGACTTGTTTTTACAGATAATTTTCTCACAGATTCACGATTACCCTTATGAATAATTTTTTTGTGTTTAATTGTATTTCTTGTAGCTAATGCATGGTGAACTAAACCAATCGGCTTATTTTTTAAGGAACCTCCTGGTCCAGCTATTCCTGATATTGCAAGTGCAATATCAATATTATTATTATACTTAAGTAAATTAGTTGCCATTTCACATACTATTTCTTTGCTAACTGCTCCGAAATTATTCAGTAAGGTTACGTTAATATTAAGAATATTTATCTTTGCTTCATTTGAATAAGTTATAAAACCATAATTGAATGATTCTGATGAACCAGGGTGCATTGTTAAATATTGAGCTAACATTCCACCCGTACATGACTCAGCAGTACCTATTTTAAGATTATTTTCCTTTAAAAGCTTTAAGAGATTTAATGACAAATTATTTAAAATTTTACTCATATTAAACACATATCTCTATTATACTTATTGTTATTAATGCATATATTCCAGCTATAACATCGTCTAACATAACTCCTAGACCATTCTTCATATTTTTATCAAAATAAGATGCTGGCCAAGGTTTAAAAATATCATACAGCCTAAAGATTAAAAAAGATAAAATTAATAAGTAGAAATTATCTAGTACTGTAAGCATAGCTATTAACTGCCCTACTACTTCATCAATAACTATGATCCTTGAATCTTCTTCTCCAGTTTTATTTTGATATATAGAAGAGGCTTTTGTACCTAAAATAAATAACATAGGAATTATAAATAAAATTAAATTATAATTAATTAAATATATTAAATATCCAATAATTAAGCCCGCAATTGATCCAAATGTGCCAGATGCGAATGGGATATACCCTATCCCAAAAACTGAAATAAATGCTGTATTTATATTTAATTTAATCATTATTATGTTGGCTTAGAGATAGTAGTTATACATTGTGCCATAATACCTTCTTTTCTGCCTGTAAAACCTAAAGTCTCAGAAGTTGTGGCTTTAATTGAAACACATTTTTCTGAAATAGAAAGTATTTTAGAAATATTTTTTTTTATTTTATTTCTATATGGAGATATTTTTGGTTCTTCGCATATAATATTTATATCCGTGTGTAATAATTTACATTTATGTTGTTTTAATAAGGATAATGCATGATTAATAAATATTTTTGAGTTTGCATTTTTCCACTTAGGGCTCTTATTAGAAAATATACTTCCAATATCTCCTTCAGAAATAGTTCCTAAAATTGAATCAACAAGTGCATGAAGGGCAACATCTGCGTCAGAATGACCAATTAATTTTTTATTATGTTTTATTTCTACTCCACCGATCTTTATTGACTTTGCATCTGTAGAACCAAATTTATGTATATCTATTCCTATACCAGATATTTGTATATATTTTTTCTCTTTATTCATAGTATGCTCTAAATATTTCAAATCTCTTTTAGTTGTAATTTTTATATTATCATCATTGCCTTTTATATAATGAACATTACTAAATAAAGTTGAATCATCGTCTACATTGTTATTTTTATTTATCTTATGTTTTAAATATAAATCCTTGTATTTAAAACCTTGTGGAGTTTGTGCTAAAGAATAATAGTTTCTGTTCATATGTTCAATTACTGTATTATTTTTTTTCTTTTTTAATGCATCAGTTATTTTAATAATAGGAATAACAGCATTATACTGATCTAGTTTTTTTAGCACATTATTAATAATTTTATTATTAATATTAGGCCTAACACTATCGTGTATTAAAACATTTAGAGGATTATATTTTTTAATATATTTTAGTCCATTATAAACAGATTGTTGTCTATTTTCACCTCCATTTATAAATTCTAAAATATTTAATTCTTCTAAACATTTTTTAGCTATTTGAATTAAGTTTTTATTTATTACAATAACTACTTTATCTATATTGGAATTGTTTTTAAAAGCTATTACTGAATGATATATTACAGCTTTATTATTGATATATTGATATTGTTTAATTTTATCTTTATCAAACCTTGTTCCTATTCCGCTTGCAAGTATTATTGCTATTGTTTTCATTAAAAATTCACTAATTATTTACATATAAATATAATATTAATTTATATATATTTTATTAGACTAAAACAAATTTATTCTTTACTGTGCCTAATTAATAGGCAATTTTATAAATTGGTACTTCAAATATGATTTCTAAAAATATAACACAATCAAAAAACATTAATTACTACCAATTATTAAATAATATTCCTTCTGCAATATTACTAATTGATAAAAACCATAATATAGTTTTTATTAATTATGCAGGAGAGGTGCTATTAGGGGAAAGTATAAAAACATTATTAAACAATAATTTAAAAAATTTTTTATCTTTAGATAATCAATTATTCTCTCTGATCAGTCAGGTGCAAAGGCAAAAGTATAATGCTACACAATTTGATATAAATATAAATGATTTTAATAAAAAAAACCTTCTAGTGGATGTTGAGGCAGGTATATATGATTCTAGTCATATAATATTGTGCTTCCATAAACGTGCAATTGCGGAACAAATAGATAGAAGCATAGTTCAGAAAAATATGCATTCTGTATCTGGGTTATCTTCATTAATGGCACATGAGATTAAAAATCCTCTTTCAGGAATTAAAGGGGCAGCTCAATTATTAAATGATGTAGTAAATATTGAAGATAAAGATTTAACATCAATTATTATTGATGAAGTAGATAGAATAGGGGAGTTAGTTAGTAGAGTTAATTCTGTATCAGATAATAATATAGTTAATAGAACTACAATTAATATTCATGACGTTCTTCAAAGAGTTAATAAAATTGCTAAAAATAGTTTTGCAAAGAAAAGTAATATTGTTGAACTATATGATCCTTCACTTCCAGAAATATATGGAGATATGAATGCTTTAATACAAGTTTTTTTGAATTTAATCAAAAACGCTGCGGAAGCAAAAGAAGATGGAGATATAATAATTCAGACAGGTTATAGACATGGTTACAATATAAAAGTTTCTGGAAGTAATAATAAATTAAAATTACCAATATATATTCATATTAAGGATAATGGACCAGGCATACCAGAAAGTATTAAAAATCATCTTTTTGAGCCATTTGTATCAAGTAAACATCGGGGTTCAGGGTTAGGTTTATCAATAGTTTCAAGTATCATAGAGGAACATGGAGGTTTAATAGAGTTAAATTCAATGAAAAATACAGTGTTTACAGTTTTACTACCTTCTTACAAGGATAAAAATAATGGTTAAACCTTTAATTTTAATAGCTGATGATGATAAGGCAATTAGATTAGTATTAGAAAAAAAATTTAAAAGGTCTGGTTTTAATACTAAAACAACAGATAAGGGTAAAACTTTATTGTCATGGGTAGAGCAAGGTGAAGGTGATTTAATTATTACAGATGTTGTTATGGAAGATTCTAATGGTTTAGATTTATTGCCACTAATACATGAAATTAGACCTGATATACCTGTAATGGTTATGAGTGGTTTAAATACTATTAAGACAGCAATTGAGGCCAGTACTGGAGGAGCGTATGAATATTTTCCAAAACCATTTGATTTAGATCATGTATTG
>Ga0315327_10000537_pt1 | contig 18728 bp, 14 predicted proteins | sample M110032315metaG_FD_203460 | JGI IMG/M metagenome (GOLD analysis project Ga0315327, IMG submission 203460) | Ammonia-oxidizing marine archaeal communities from Monterey Bay, California, United States - M1 100m 32315 | ecosystem: Environmental > Aquatic > Marine > Coastal | place: USA: California... | reverse complement strand
CTCTTCTTTCGCCAGGCTGTTGTGGGGAAAGTAGTTTCTTCTTTGGAGTCGATCTGCAGAATTGTGGGCAACTTCCTCCGCCGTGATGCCCTCACGCCTTTTGCCCAAGTTTATTTCGTTTGCCGTTTTCCTCCCATGCTTCCCGCTTCCAGCGGCGGGATCCATTCAGGAGGGGGGCCTTGGAGCCTTCCTGGGTGGGGCGGACCTTGAGATGCATAAGCTCTTCGAGGGGGAGCGCAATCCCAACATCGTAGTGGCCATGGATGGGACCGTGGTGGCGAGCTGGGGAGAGGTGGAAAACAACTTTGCCCTGGGCAAGAAGGGGATCCGGGTGCGACGCAGTGAGGATGGGGGCAAGACCTGGGGCCCCCTGATTACGGTAGCCAAGCCCTGCTGGCATGGTGGGGGCGTGACCGTGGATGAGAGGAGTGGGGACATTTTTGCGTTTCCGGAGGCCAGATATCCCCCGGCCAGGAAGTGGGTCTGCCGAAGTCGCGACCATGGGAGGAGCTGGCATAAGGTGGAGAAGGCGGTCATTCGGCCCGACCAGCGCGGGAATGTGCCTGACATGCATTTTGCTGAGCACGGCATTACCCTGCGCCATGGCATGCACGCCGGCAGGTTGCTGCGGGCCGCCCGGTGGTATGCCGGGGGGGACAACCGGGGAAACCTTCCCAGGATGTACAACACTGCAATCTACAGTGACGACGGCGGGGTGACCTGGGACACCAGCGAGCCCTTTCCCGAGCTGGGAACCGGAGAGGGAGCGGTAGCAGAACTCTCTGACGGCCGGATCTACTACAACTCCCGGAGACATGCGGATCCGCCGGGATCAGAATACAACCCCGCCTTACGCTGGGAGGCCTGGAGCGAGGACGGCGGGCTGACCTGGAAGGATGCCACCATGTGTCGAATTCTTCCGGATGGGGCGCGTAAATCGATCGGGCCCGGGTCGGGTTGTTTTGCCGGGTTGGTGCGCCTGCCGGTCAAGGGGCGTGATATTCTGCTCTACAGCAATTGCGACAGCGCCACTGCCGAACGCCGTGATGTCACGGTGTGGGTGAGTTTTGATGGGGCCGGGACGTGGCCGCTCAAGCGCAGGATATGGGACGGACCGAGTGCCTACTCCTCTCTCAATGCGGGGCGACCGGGAACTGCGAGCGAGGGTTGGATCTATCTTCTGCTGGAGGGAGGAAAGAGTCATCGTTACGAGGATGGGTACCTGGCCCGTTTCAACCTGAGCTGGCTTCTGGAGGGCGAGAAGACAGGGGACGGGGAATTACCGGACTGGCTGGACTGAAAGGCCGAGCTCGATTTGGCTGCAATACACTGAAACCATGCGTAATTTTTCTCCTTTTATCGTGGCCCTGGGAGCCCTCCTGCCCGCCAGCAGGGCAGAGGAAGTCCAATGGAGGCAGAGCTACGATGCGGGTTATCTCGACCAGGCGGGGGCCTATGCCGGCGGATCCGAGATCATGCATCTGGTTGCGCATAAGGGGAAACTCTACGCTGCCAATGGCTACTGGGTGGACGGGCGCTGGGTGATTCCTCCCGAGGGACAGAAGCAGAGTGCACAGGTTCTGCGCCTGGACCAATCAGGGGGAGAGTGGCAGGTCGATCTGGATACCGGCAAATCGAATGGGCTCGGCCTGGAATACATGAAGGGCAATGTGCTCAAGTCGGTGACCTTTACGCGTGATGCCAGCGGTGCAGCCCTGCCTCAGGCGCGCAACCTTCTCGTCATGGCCGCAGGGGCGAACTTCGAGCGGGGAGGGGCGGTCTCGGTCTGGGTGCGGGACGAGGAGAAGAGCAGTTGGTCCCATACCCTGGTCCGGCACGGATCGAGCGCGGGCGGGGTGCGCTGGGTGCCCCGTGACATGGAGGTGCACCGCGACAAGGTCACCGGAATGGAACGCCTCTACCTCTCGTTGGGGAATCCGGGCATCGTGTCCGGAGTCTACGATGAGAGCGCACCGGGCGGGATCCGCTGGAGCCGCCATCTCGAGCATCCGTTCCTCACGCAGGGGACCTTTCGCACCCGGCCCCTCGGAATGGCGAGGGCCAACGGGGTATTGTACTTTTCGGAGGGCGGATCGATCTACCAGCGTGTCGACGGGGAGCGAGCGCACTATTTGGAAGTTCTCGACCTGCATGAGGACACCGACACCGACGTGGGTGGGATACGGGGACTGACCGCCATCAGGAATCCGAAGGGAGGGGGGGAGTCATTGCTCTTTCTCTGGGCTCCTGGGGATCGGTCGGCAAGCCAGGTCAAGCGCATGGATCCTGATGGGCGGGGGGGATTTACCCTCCACGACGAGGCCCGCATCATCGACCTCATGAGCAAGGCGCTCGGGGTGGAGGTGTCCTACACCCTTGGGGCTCATAACATGATGTATCCCGTGGGGGACCCGGTCACCAGCGAGATGGTCCACATCATCGGGTTCCAGGGAAACATCCGGGGAAAGAACGAGTTGCGCTGGAAGGGGAGTGCTCTTTACGGCGGTGCGATGTACGCTGTCCGGGGGGCGGACCAGGGCTACGAGGTGCGCGAGGTTAATAATGCCTTTGAGCCGGGTAAACCCCTCCTGGTGTCCCCCCGCGCTTTTTGTCTTTCACCCTTTGGAGATGGAGGGCTCTACATCGGGGGTCACGATGCCAGTCGCAGGATCTCCGACGACATGGCCTGGATCTTCGAAGCCCCGCTGGAGGTGGTGCTGGGACATAAACAGGGTCGGGATGCAGGGAGCGGTCAGCGACGCTCACCGCGGGCGGAACGGTTGGACGAGGGACCACTCTACGAGTTGCGCATTTACTCCGCAAATGAGGGGAGGCACGCACACCTTATCAAGCGCTTTCGCGAGCACACCGATCGCCTCTTCCGCAAGCACGGACTGGAGGCCCTAGGCTACTGGATCCCCACCGAGGGACCGGCCAAGAAGCGGCGACGATTCGTTTACCTTCTCAAGCATCCTTCGCGCTATGCGGCTTATCAGAACTGGGTGGCGTTCTTCAACGATCGGGAGTGGGAAGCAGTACTCGACAAGCCTGAGTTTCAGAGCCTGCTTTCGCAGCGTCCGGAGAGCATCTTTCTGAGGGAGAACGATTACTCCGCCTTGAAGCAGGTTGCGATCGATGAGCCCGGAGGGGTGTATGAATTGCGCACCTACGTGACGGCGCCCGGAAAGCTGGCAGCGCTCAATGCCCGCTTTCGAAATCACACCAGGAGGCTCTTCGAGAAGCACGGCATGAAGAACATCGGCTACTGGACCCCCTTCGACAGGCCGGAGTCTGGCAACACCCTTGTCTATTTCCTGCATCACCCCAGCCGTCAGCAGGCCGACGTCAATTGGAAGGCCTTTGGCGCCGATCCCGAGTGGCGTCGGGTGCGCCAGGAGTCGGAGGTCGAGGGCAAGCTCCTAGCCGGGCCGCCGGAGCGGATTTATCTGAGGGCCCTGGGGTTCTCGGCTCTCAAGTGACCCTTCATCCTGTGGGTGGCTTTGCGGCCCCGGTGACCGGGGTGGTTGAAAAACGGTGACTTGGGCCGGGGAGAGTCTCATGCTCAAGGGCATGGAAGTTCGGTTGGGGAAACTGACGCGCCGGGAATTCCGGGAGCGCATGGAGAGCGGTGAACTGCAGGCCTGCATCATTCCGCTGGCAGCGGTGGAGCAGCACCTCGAGCACCTGGCAATGGAACACGACTGGCGCAGCGTGACGCACGTGGCCCATGCGGTCGCGGAACGGCTCCAGCCGCGAGTGGTGGTGGCGGAAGGGTTGATGGCGGGGATCAGTGAGCACCACATGAAGCACCGTGGCAGCCTCACCCTCCGTCCGGGCACATTCCTGGCGGTGGTCAATGACCTGGTACGAAGCATGTGCCTGGCGGGGTTCAGCAATATCCTGGTCCTGAACGGGCACGGGGGAAACGTGGCGGCCTGTGAGGCGGTGTGGGATCAGTTTTTGCGCGAATTCCAGGTCAACCTCCATTTCCTGCCCTACTGGGATGTCCTTACCAGGGAGGATGCGGAAGACTTGCTGGACTCCGGGTCCCGGCTTCCGGAGGACCTGCCCGGTCACGCCCAGGAGTTTGAAACCTCAATGGGACTGGCGGCCTTTCCATCAAACGTGCACACCGACATGTGGACCGACCAGGAGGACCAGAAGCCCTCGACTGCCACGGCTGGGAAGGGAGCGGCCTTCATCGAAAGAATCGTCGACCGGCTCGCCGATTATTTGGAGGAAATGATGGCGGGGACACGGGTGGCGGAGGTTCCACCATTTTTCGAGTAGGCGGGAATCCCCTGTTTTTGGGGAACTGAGCACCCGTCGCAAAAAAAGTTCCGAATTTGGGCAATTTGCGAGGAAGATAGTCAGAGAACCGTCATGGATCCTACTGCTGAATTTGTCCGTCTCTGGACCCGCCACCAGGCGGAGGTGGAGCGTTATCTGTTCATGATGATGCCGCGGACGACCGATGTGGGGGAGTTGCTTCAGGAAGTCAGTGTCAAACTCTGGGAGAAGTGGGACCAGTTTGATCAGGAGCGACCCTTCGTGCCGTGGGCCCTCAAGTTTGCCTGGTTTGAGGTGCAGAAGTGGCGGCAGCGGCAGGCCCGCGAGAAACTGGTCTTCTCGGATGGATTGCTGGAGCAGCTCAATGCGGTATATGAGAACGAAGTGAGCCTCATGGAAACACGCCGCCGGGCGTTGGAGGTCTGCCTCGGCAAATTGAATCGACAGGAGCGCAAGTGGGTGCAACTGCGCTATTCCAAGCATGGCGCGGTGAAGCAGGAGGCAGAACGCACGGGAGTGAGCATGCATAAGCTTTATTATGCACTTGAGAAGATCCGGGCCCGCCTCCTTGAGTGCATTGGAGAAACGATGAGAAAGGAGGGTTGGAGCGATGCCTGACGCTGACCACGGGCAACTTGATCCGTTGCTGACCAAACTGGTTGACAAGGCCATCACGGCGGAGGAATTCGCGGCCTTGGAAACCTTGCTCAATGGCGATGCCGGTGCGCAGGAACGCTATCTGCATTACCTTGGACTCCACGCTGACCTGCAGGATGCTGGGGAGAATCCGGAGTCGCAGATCGAACAGGGAGGAGAGGAGAGTTCCCGGGTCGACCGGAGAATCCGGACGATGGTCTGGTTGACGGGGGCGGCTGCCGCGTTGCTTCTCCTCGGATTATCAGTAATTCATTTCCTGAGACCTCCGGAGACAGGGGCCACGCCGATTCTGCGTGTCGCTGAGTGGAATGGAGCAGTTGGCTGGACCGGGGACGGAGGCCGATCGGTCCGCGGCATCAAGATTGGGGATGAACTTACAGGGGGAACTCTGGAAGTGGTCGCTGCTGATTCCTGGGCGGAATTGGTTTTTGATGATGGGACCAAGGTCTGGGCTTCGGGGCCCGCGATCGTCACGTTCTCGGAAGGACCGGAGGGGAAACGCATTCATTTGAGGAAAGGAGAGCTTTCCCTGGATGTCGCTCCGCAGTCGTCCGGGTATCCCTTGCGCCTGCAGACTCCCTCTGCGGAGGTGGAAGTTCTCGGGACCCAGTTCAATGTGACCGCCGATGATTCGGCGACCCGACTGGCCGTCCACGAGGGCTTGGTACGGGTCACGCGACTGGCGGATGGCAAAACACGGGATGTTCCTGCCGACCACCATGTGGTGGCCGCGCTGGTGAGGGAGACGACTTTTGATGCTCTCCCCCGGGGAGAGTCGGTCAGGAGTTGGAAATGTGACCTGCAGCACGACGTTCGACAGGGGCACTGGCGACCGGGCGCGGGGGAGAGTTCCGGTTCTCTGCGGGCGGAGACCCACTTGTTCCGCGGAGACTTCGGGGAACGCAAAGATCCGGTTCTCCTCCACAGTGTGGTGGTGCGGCCGTCTGACTCCAATGGGACGCCGGTCCTGTTGACAGAGGGAGCGCGCCTGCGGGTGGTGGGGCGGCTGGAGCGGAGTTGCTCGGTACACTTCGGTTTTGGCACTCACCGGGTGCGAGGAGTGCTTTCGCGTAAGTATGCCCTTTCGCGGAAAATCGAGTTGGTAGAGGAAGCGGAAGGAAATTTTGAGGTCGAACTGAACTTGGACGAGATCCCGCGCATGAGAGAGAGCTTCCCCGGGTCCCCCGTGGGACAGGAGCTCGGGTGGCTCTGGGTTCAGACTGTGCGCGAGGATGTCGGTTTGGAAGTGACGAGGGTGGAATTGATAAGTAAGCAGGAGAGATGAATAAACCGGCGAAAGTACATATTGTGTGGGGATTGGTGGCTGTTGCAGCCTTTCTGGCCGGCTACTTTGTCCTCCCCTCCGGATCGGATGGTCCCCCTGTTTCCATCAGGCCGGGGAGTAGTGATTCGAGTCCGGGAGACAAGGCGGGGATTTCCAGCGGAAAGGCAGACTCCGCGGTGGGGGAGTCCGCTACCGGGAGTAAATCAATCGGAAAGGATGAGGTTACTCGGATGCTGGCAGAGAAGATCACCCTCAGCGAAGCGGATATCGATGAACTGGGCCAGACGTTTCGCAAGTCCTCCGACCCGGTCGCGCAGCGGTTGGCCTTTTCCAAGCTGATCCAGGGACTGACTGCCGACAATGCGTTGCTCATTCGCGAACAGATTGAGCACAAGGATCACCGGAGTGCGGAGTTTCAGGAGTTTCATTATGCCTGGGGCGCCGTTGCAGGAGTAGATGCGGTCATATTCGGTGTCGATACGAAGGAAGATGACATGAAGCCGGCCCTGGCAGGGTGGGCGGGCGCAAGCCCACAGGAGGCGATGGCGTGGATCGAAGGGTTGGACATGGCAAACGATGCCCGCTTCGATCCGTTGCTCAAGGATCGCAAACTCGAGGTTGCGGGGTTGCGGCACCATTTGATGTCAGGAATAGTCGACGGGTTGGCGGATGCAGATCCGCAGCGGGCGGCAATGTTTGTCGAGAGGATGGTGGCTGAGGGTCAGGCAGATCCGGGGCACATGCATATTGTAACGGGGGAAGTGCTGCGGGCCGCAGAGAGTCCGCTTGAGGCCTCGTCCTGGGCGGAGGGTCTGCCCGAGGGGCGGATGCGGAATGAAGCGTTGGGCCGGGTTGCGGATCATTTTGCAGAGCGCAAACCAGCCGAAGCCGCCCAGTGGGCCCAGGGGTTCGCAGGTCAGCCCGGCACTGAGCGTATTTTCTGGGAGGTGGGAGCGAACTGGGCGGGACGCGACCCGCAGGCGGCGCTTGAGTGGGTCAACGATCTGCCGGAGGGTCAAAGTCAGCAGATCGGAATGAGGGGCAGTCTGAATTCCTGGGCGCGCAGGGATCCCACCGCGGCGGGTGAGTATCTCCAGGAGATGGCTCCGTCCCCCCTGCGTGATGCGGCAATTGCCGGTTACAGCACTCATGTAGTGTGGGAGGATCCCACCGCAGCCATGAGCTGGGCGGAGTCCATTGCTGCGCCGGAGCGGCGGCAGGAGGCCATGGTCGAGGTGGCCCGGTCCTGGCAGCGGAAGGGTGGACAGGGTCTGCCGGAGTGGTTGGACGGGTCAGGCCTGTCCGCCGAGATACAGGAAAATATTCTGACCCCACGCGACCGGAGGCACCGCGATTGACCGGAAGAATGTCGAAACGCAACGTCATCGTCCACCTCGTCTGGCTCTTCATCACCTTGGGAATCTTCGTGACGGGATCCCAGCTGGCACGTGCCATACGGGGGACGGACAAGGGCGAGAGTGGAGGGGTGACGATTCCCCCTTCCACTGGAAAGCGCGATGTCGTCGGGCAGGCTGATGGCGATCAGACGGAACGTTACGTGCCCCTGCCGGGCCGGGCTGGCGGGAAATCGGAGTCGCTCCCGAGCGCCCCGGATCCGCAGAAGAGTGATACCAGCGTGGAGCGCACCAGAAGAATGCAGACCAGCCGGATCACGATGGCGCGGGAGGCATCCGAGGCCCTGCAACGGAGAGGTCCCCTGGGGGAGAAGGAGATTCATGCGTTGGTCCTGCAGGCGATCAAGGCCCCCAGTGCGTTGGGCCGGCGACAGGCCTTTGACCGGATCCTGGAGGAGATGGGTTCGGCGACCTTTACCCGGGAGCAGGCCTTCATGATGAGAGGTGCAATGGCAAAGGCCGGGGTTGATGGCAAACTTTGGCAACTCTTCGATTATGCCTGGGGTGCAAACGACCCTGCCACTGCAATTGCGCACCTGGATGAGATTCCGGAGCGCTACTTTGAGGGATTCCTCGGCAACATGATCCCTGGTCTGGCGAGTGTCGATCCGCAGGCCGCCATCGATGTTTTCTCCGGACTGGATCCGGGAGTGGCCTCGAGGGTGCAGCGAAGGCTCTTTGAAGGATTGATCGACAACGACGTGGAAGTGGCCACGAACTTTATTTACGATGTCACAGACCCCAGGGCCTACAACTGGCGACCGATGGACACTCTGACCCGTGAGATCGTGCGGGACCAGGGCCTGGAGGTGACCCTGGACTGGGCTACGGAGTTGCCCGATGGAGCGCTGCGATCGAGTGCATGGAGCGCTGCGTTCGCGCACTGGGGATCGCGGGAACCGGAGGGTGCGATCGAATCGATTATGGAGATGGAACCGTCCTCGGACCGGAATCAGGCCCTCAACGGATTTACCGCCGCCTTTGCCCATCAGGATGGCTCCCTGGCAGTGGAGTGGGCAAATGAGATCACGGAACCAGGATTGCGGCAGGGAGCTCTCACCCGGGCGTTCACGCAGTTTCACCGGCAAAACCCGCAGGCTGCCGCAGAGTCTTTCAGTTCGATCGATGTTCCCCGAAGCGTGTGGCATGAGGCGACCGGGCAGGCGTGGTCGGGCGCGGGGCAGGGGGAGAGCAGCGCGACGGGTGGCTCTGCTGCTGAGAGCGCTCCCGCTGCGAACTAGCACTCGTCAGCATATCCGGCATGTCGATGCGCCAGTTCCGATTGCAATAGTCGGATGGAGGGCAAAAGGCGCGTGCGCGTGCCAGCCCGTTCAGTTGGACTGTTCCTGTCCCGGAGGAGGGTCTGATGGAAGATCGGGGGAAGCCGCCTGCGTGCCAAACGCGTAGAGCTTGGCCCCGTACATCAACTCGAACCGCAGCCGGACGGACTTTCCTGCAAGGCTGCGGATACTGCTCTTACCCCTTCGCCAATTGACCACTGCATCCGTCGTGTTGGTGGTGTGAATCCGGTCGCAATCGCTGAGGGCGAATCCGGGAAGCGGCTTTCCGTTCTCGTCCTGAATCTCGACTCGGACCAGACCCAGAGAAGAAGTCTCGACGTTGAGGTGCAGGCTATCGCCTGAAAACCGCAGCACAGGGGTGGTGAATTCGCCGCGGGGATAATCTGCCTCCAAGGCCGTGAACCCATCCTTACGAAAAATCACCCGCGAAAGGACTTTACCCTTCTCCCGGCCCTTGATCGGCAAAGGCAGCCCGTGATCGGCGGAGGCGACGTAGTAAAGCCACATCTCCTCACCTTTCACGATAAGACCGCGAACCGGATACAGGCCTCCCCAGTCGAACTGACCCTTCCGGCCGAGCGGAACAAGCGGCTTGCGATCATAGCGATTCCACTTGATCCCGTCCCGGCTGGCGGCGAATCCGATGTCGATCGGGCCGTCGTTGAGGACCTCGTTGGGCTTGTTCGTGGGGAGGTGACTCAGGTCCTCCGCCATGAACCACTGCTGGTAGTGGAGATAGCGGTTGGGGAACATGACGTAGGCGTCCTGGGCGTGCGGATACTTGATCACTTGCGGCATGTAGAAATCGCCTACTCCCACGCCGTCCATGATGGGATCGTTCTCGTCGGGAGCCAGCACGATTTCCCCCGTCGTGAAGCGCTTCAGGTCCTTAGAGGTGCAGCGACGCACACAGCGGAGATGGTTGTTCTGGTTATGAAAGCGCGAGTTCTTGAAATACTCCTTGTGCTGAGGCGGGGGTTCAAACTCCAGGTTAGCCCGCACGTAGGCCACGTAGCACTCGTACTTTTCATCCCAGAAGCACACGTTCTGGCTGTCCATTCCGCGTGGGAAACTGATCTGCTGGGGGAAGGGGTGCGGCTTCAGTGTTTTCCATTTACTTCCATCCGCGGTGGCATAAATCCTGTTCTGCATCCCCGAGACCACCTTGTAGCGCTCTTCGGGTGGCGCCTTGGGGTCCTTGAAGACAACCCCATTGGGGCGTTCCGGGACACTCCAGTAGATGCCATACTTGAAATCACCCTTGGGGTTGTTGTTGGTTGTGTTTTCCCAGTTGGAGCCATCGTGGGAGACCAGTGTAAAGTATTTGAAGACGCCGTCATATTCCATGACCTGGAGATACTCAGCAGAGACGAAGGCCATCATCTCACCGGTCTTGCGGGGTTGCTGGACCACGATGCGGACGTTTTTCCGCTCTGCGAGAAAGCGGCCATCGATAAAGATCTGATTTTGCGTTCCGATTTCAAGCGGCTTGCCAGGCACCGAACCGGGCATGGCGGCAAGAAGGCCACAGAGGCTGATCATTCTGGTCATACGTGGTGGGAAACATCCGCCTGGCAGGTGATTGTTCATGGTGAGAGTATCATTGGATGGGCTGGGCCGGCAGCTGGCCTGCTGCCCTGCAGGTTCCGCAACATACGGAGCTCATTACCTTCGGCAATCAAACTACGGAAAAATCCCTTTTCGAGATTGGATTTGCGGGAGGCGAAAAAGCCGCGGGAGGAGGGGCGCAACCTGCTACCGCCCGTCGGTTCCGTTGCGGAGCGGTGACGGAAAAGCAGGTCCCCCCAGTCATCCGCTGCAGTCCTGCTTCCCATGACCTGACGGCATCAGGGGCGCAAGTATTATGCTCTGGTGGTGATCACCTTGGGATCCTATGTTCAAAGCATCCCAGGATGAGGAAAAGTTCACAGGTGAGAAAAGCAGTGGTGGGATGCCTGACGATCGTACTTTTCCCATGGGCAGAGACTTTGTGGGCGGAGTCCCGCCCAAACATTCTGTTCTGCATTTCCGATGACCAAAGCTACGCTCATACCGGTGCGAATGGCGATCCGGTCGTGCAAACGCCAGGGTTCGACCGTGTCGCGCGGGAAGGCTTGCGATTTGTCCATGCCTTTTGCGATGCGCCGACCTGTGGTCCTTCGCGCAGTGCCATTCTCACCGGGCAACACATCTGGCGTCTGGAGGAGGCCGGCAACATCCACAGCACCTTGCCGAAAAAGTTCATCACCTATCCCGAAGTCTTGGCGAAGGCAGGTTACTCCGTTGGCTATACCGGCAAGGGCTGGAGCCCCGGACGCCTGGCGGCGGGAGGCCGTGATTCCAATCCCGCAGGTCAGGAATTTGGAGAACGCAGGTTGAAGCCAGCCTTTCGAGGCATGAGAAACACGGATTACGCGGCAAATTTCGATGACTTCCTCGCCCAGGTGGCGAAGGAGCAGCCGTTTTGTTTCTGGCTGGGGACCAGCGAGCCCCATCGTGGATACGAGCTCGGGGCGGGCAAGCGAACCGGCAAAGATCCATCGAAGGTGATTGTCCCGAAAATTTTTCCCGACCACCCCGTGGTGAGGAGCGACATCCTCGATTACTACGTGGAGATCGAGCATTTCGACAGGATGGTCGTCCGGGCCTTGCAGTCCCTTGAAAAAGCCGGACAGCTGGAAAATACCATCGTGGTGGTGACCAGCGACCACGGCATGCCGTTTCCACGGGCCAAAGCCAGTCTTCACGACGATGGATCACGGGTGCCCCTGGCCATCCGCTGGCCCAAGGGCATCAAGGATTCCGGTCGCACGGTGGATTCCTGCATGAACCTCAGCAGCCTTGCCCCAACCTTTTTGGCGGCGGCCGGCTTGCAGACTCCGGACATGATGACGGCAGAAAGTCTGATGTATGTGTTCAGCAACGCGGGAACGCCGAACCAAAGAGCGTATCTAGACAAGTCCGCCGCCTTTATCGCCATGGAACGTCACGATGGTTGTCGCAAGGGAGGCAAGGGCTATCCCTGTCGTGCTATCCGCACAGGGGAATACCTCTATATCAAGAATTTCAAACCCGACCGCTGGCCTGCAGGTAATCCTGACCGCGAGTTTTGTGCGCGTTATATACCCTTTGGTGAAGTCGATTCATCGCCCACCAAGTCTCTCCTCATGGATAACAAGGACAAGCTTGGGTTTAAGCGCTTCTATGATCTCGCGTTCGCCAAGCGTCCGGCCGAGGAACTCTATCACGTCACCAAGGATCCTGGACAAATCGTCAACCTCGCCGGGAAACCCAAGTATGCCGGGATCCAAAAGAAACTGGCGGCCCGATTGCAGGAGCACCTGGTTCGCACCAAGGATCCTCGTGCGCTTGGCCTGGATGCCCCGTGGGATTATTACCCTTATTACGGAGTGCGGCGGAACAGGAAATGGCAGGTTGATCCAAAGCCATGAATGTTTTGAAGGGTCTTCTATTACTTTTCTTTTTTGCGGGCAGCAACCTGTGGGCTCGTCCCAACGTTCTCTTCATCGCGGTTGACGATCTGCGCGACTGGGTCGGGCATCTGGGCGGCCACCCGAATGCGAAGACGCCCAGCATCGACCGTCTCGCCAAGGGTGGGGTTTCCTTTACGCGCGCCTACTGCTCGGCGCCGCTCTGCAATCCTTCCCGCATCAGCCTCTTGACGGGGGTGGCTCCCTTCAGATCCGGTGTTTACGGAAATGGGGAGAGGCTGCGGAAGAAGCTCCCGGATGCGGTCACCCTGATGCAGCACTTCCGGGCATCCGGTTACTCGTCCCGCGGCGCTGGCAAGATCTTCCATGGAACGAAACCTTACGATGCAGATTCCTGGGACGACTATTTTGTAGCGGAACGTCAAATCCCGCCTGCTTCATTCAAGCGCGATCCAAAGCTGTCGAAATCTGCGTGGGTGCCATGGGGGGCTCTGGATTGCGGCGAGGAGGATATGTATGACGGCAAGACTGCCGACTGGATCGTTTCCGAATTGGAAAAGCGTCAGGAAAAGCCCTTCTTTATGGCCTATGGACTAACCAAGCCCCATCTGCCCTGGAAAGTTCCGCAGAAATATTTCGACCTGCATCCCCTCGACGGCATTGAACTGCCCCCGGTACGGGAAGGGGATCTGGAGGACCTTCCGGCCTTTGGAAAGAAGTTGGCCCGGGAAGTCTACGATCCTTCCGGAGAGAGGAACTTTGCGGTGAAACCGGATGGGGATCATGCAGACGTGCTCGCGAACAAGCAATGGCGCAAGGCGGTTCAAGCCTATCTCGCCACCATCAGCTTTGCGGATGCCCAGGTCGGCCGGGTGCTCGACGCGCTGGATCGCAGCGGGCATGCCGGCAATACCATTGTCGTCCTGTGGGGCGACCACGGTTGGCATCTGGGCGAAAAGGAGCATTGGCGCAAGCATGCCTTATGGGACGTTTCAACCCGGACGCCCCTTGTCTTTTCAGCGCCCCAGGGCGTGGCGAAAGGCCGCCTCTGCCAGCGTCCGGTGAGCCTGATTGACGTTTATCCCACGCTCATCGACCTTTGCGGTCTGCCGAAACGGAAAGGTCTGGACGGCCAAAGCCTCAAACCCCTGTTGGAGGATCCGGACCGGAAATGGGAACGCCCGGTCGTGATCACCTACGGGTTGAACAACCACGCCATAGGAACGGAACACTGGCGCTACATCCGCTACCGCGACGGGGGCCAGGAACTCTATGACCACAACCGCGATCCCAACGAATGGACCAACCTCGCCTCCATTCCCGAATATTCGTCCGTAAAGTCCAAGCTGGCCAACTGGTTGCCGGCAGCGAACGTCGGACAAGAAAAATAGAGGAGATAAGTATGAAGAATACCGCGTGGATAGTCGCCTCAATTCTAATAACCCCGCTAGTGGGAAACGTTAGCCTGGGCGCGGAGAAAGAGCGGAAACTTAACGTCGTTTTCTTTCTCGTCGATGACCTCGGCTGGAGCGATGTGGGCTGTTACGGCAGTAGCTTCCACGAAACGCCGAACATCGACCAGCTGGCCAGGGATGGGGTGCGGTTTGATAACGCCTACGCGACCTGTCATGTCTGTTCACCCAGCCGGGCCAGCATTCTGACCGGGAAATACCCCGCCCGCACTGATTTGACCGAATGGCTCAATGGACGCCCTGAACGGGCCTTTGAAAAGCTGCACAGCGCCCAGAAACTCATGGCCCTGCCCGACGAAGAAATCACCTTGGCAGAAACACTGAAGCAACACGGATACGCCACTGCGAACTACGGCAAGGCGCATTTACGAAAGGACCCCAGGACCTACGGGTTTGACGAAGCCATTACCGGCTGGGTGCGCTCCTACTATTATCCATTCTCCGGGCAATATTCGAAAACCCTTCCGGCTAAAAAGGGGGACTACTATACCGATAAACTTACCGATGCCGCGCTCGACTTCATCGAGCGTAACAAGGATCGACCGTTCTTTGTCCATCTCGAGCACTTTGCGGTTCACGATCCGATTCAGGGCCGTAAGGACCTGGTCGAAAAATATGAAAGGAAACTTGCCGTCATGGCCCGGAAGAAGGGCCCAGAATTCATTCTGGAACCCAACCCGGATGGCCCGGCCCTTTCCAAGGACGAGCTCAGGGCGCTTGAAGAAAACGACGTCCTGGAGGTCCATCAGGACAAGCGCGTGTGGTGGGTGAAGCAAAAGCAGGACAACGTCGAGTTTGCCGGAATGCTTGAAGCCACCGATGAAAGCCTGGGGAGAATTCGGGCCAGGCTCGTTGAACTCGGATTGGCGGAAAACACCATCGTCATCTTCACGGGCGACAATGGCGGCATGTCCGCATCGAACCAGTACCGGGGGGTCCATCACCCTCGAAAGGCGCTAAACAGTCGCTTTGCTTCATCCAACCTCCCCTTGCGGGGCGCCAAGGGCTGGAACTACGAGGGTGGTGTACGCGTGCCCTTGATTGTTCACTGGCCGGGACAGGTCGAGGTCAGCACCACTTCCCACGCGGTGGTTACCGGAACTGATTATTATCCAACCCTGCTGGAAATGCTCGGCCTGCCCGGCTTGCCCGACCAGCACGTGGACGGGATGAGCTTCCTGCCCGCCCTCAAAGGCAAGGTCCATGACCGCGGCGCGATCTACTGGCACTTTCCTCATTACAGTAACCACGGATACCAGAGTCCGGGCGGGGCGATCCGTCTGGGCAATTTCAAGCTCCTCGAATACTTTGAAAACGGAACCGTTCAGCTTTTCGATCTGCAAAAAGACCTCGGCGAGCAGAACGACCTTTCCAAGGCAAAGCCGGAGACCACCAGGAAGCTCCTGAAAATGCTGCACGACTGGCGCCGCGAAGTGGACGCGAAAATGCCGCAAGTGAAGGCTGCCACTTCCTCGAGCAAACCGAAAACTCCGCCCACCGTGGGCGCGACACTGCCGACTGACGTCGCAACATTCGCCCCTGGATGGAAGGTCCGCGACTGGGGCGGCCCTGCCATGAAACCCGGGTTGCGCAAGGAATGGGATGGGCGTAGGAAGGTGCTTCTGACGCACCCACGCAGCCAAACTGTTCCCTGTGTTCTGTCCCGGAAGATCGAGGTGCCCACCGGAAAGAAAACCACTCTTGAGCTGGAGGTCACCAATCACCCGAAAGGCAACTGGAAGCTGGTGGTCTTGATCAACAGCGTGGAAGCGCTCAGCAAGGACATCGAAGAAACGAAGTGGCAGCAGCTTCAAATCGATCTAAGCAAATACGCGGGCAGGACGGTGAGCATCGAACTGGAGAACCGGGCGACAGGGTGGTCCCATGAAGCCGCTTACTGGAGCCAAATTCAAATCGCTCATTAGAAGCTGGAAGCGGAATGGCCGGGAGCAAAATCGGCCCCTTCAAGTTCATCTCTTAAAAGGTGGCGGAGCGGGAGGGATTCGAACCCTCGATACCCTTTTGAGGTATACTCCCTTAGCAGGGGAGCGCTTTCAACCACTCAGCCACCGCTCCGTTAGTCGAATTGAATTGGGAAATGTGGAGAGAGGGAAACCACAGGGAGGGATGTTCGTCAATGGCAGGGAGAGAGTGAAACTGAATTTTCGTGCCATCTCGAAAGTCTGGATTATGTAGGGGTGTGCCCGGTTGTGCCCAGTTGTGCCCATTGCTTTTCGTGATTTTGATCTTTGCCGGATCAGTGACCAGCTGTGGTCTATCCGGAAAACGCGATAACACGGAGAGGGAGGAAGCCAAGGGCGGGGCGGCGGAGAGGGAGCAAGAGGAGAGAAAGGGCAAGGAGGGTGATCCTGCTTCCCTGCGGATCGTTGGAGAGATCGCCTCGGTGCATGCGGTGGAGAAATTTGTTCTCATCAAACGGTATGTTCTGGGGGGCGGATTCGGACAGGGCACCCTTATTGCGTCAGTGAGTCCGGAAGGAGTGACTTGTTCGCTTTCCCTGACGGGAGAAAGGCTGGGCCGCTACTACGCTGCGGATATCCAGGAAGGAAATCCCTCAAAGGGCGATGTGGTGGTCGTCCGGCAGCTTCCCGAGGGCTCCAGCGCCCCCGTGAGGTCCATTCCAGTAGCTCCTTAGGAGCGAAATGAGGGTTTGCAACAGCAAGATCTGTTGGACAAGTTTTACAAAAAGGCCACAATTGCAGGTGCTTAAGCGATATTGAATGCTAGAATCAGGTTGATTTCCTATATTTTTTTAATTCTGCCCTTGAAAAGTTTATAAAATTTAGGATAACCTCACTTCTGAAGCTGCTGGGCACCCAAACCTACCTAAATACCATCACAGTCGAACAGTCATGAAATCAAGCACAGCCAACCAATCAAGAGTTGCAGTCCAAGCGGACGCGGATCGTCTTGCGGACTTTGTCCTCTTCACACAGCGCTCCTGCATTCTGAACCTCTCGAACGAGCTCAACCGTGGGAACATCTCCTTCCCTCAGTTCTTCCTGCTCGCCTACCTCTCCAGCGAGGACTATCTGACCATGTCGGATATCGCCAAAAAGATGGGGCACTCGACTGCCGCGGCCACTGGTCTCGTTGATCGCCTTGAGAAGCTTGGATATGTTGAGCGCGTACACGCTGCTGAAGATCGTCGTAAGATCATGGTTCGCATCACGCATAAGGGGACTGAACTTGTGGCCCACATGCGTAAGGAGATTGCCGCCAACCTCGCTGACATGATGTCTGAGATGGACGAGGAAGAAGCCGAGACGCTTGATCATGCACGGCGCGCGGTGACTCCTCGATAAAGGGAATAACTTTCCATCACTTGGTGCCGGGGAAACTTGGCACGGTGAAGACGCCCCCGTTATGGTAATCCCATGACGGGGGCGCTTTCTTTTCTGGACCGGGTTCTGGCTGTTCCGGGAGTGGAGGCCAGCTTTGTCCCACGGATTCCGGGGATTCCCGTGAGCGGGGACAAGGGGGCCACCCTGAGGTTGCTGGAACCGGCTCATCGGAACGCAGTCGCCCGGCGGGGCTTTGAGTGGGACGACTTGTGGCGGGCGGAGCAGGTCCACGGTAATGCGGTGGCGGTCGCACCGGCAGGGGGAGTGGAGGAGCGGATTGTAGCCGGAGTGGACGGACTACTGACAAGTGGCCGGCAGGGGGTGGTGCTGGGAATCTACGTGGCTGATTGTGCGGCGGTCTACCTCTGTGATCGTCGGACCGGGGCCCTGGGGTTGGTGCACTCGGGAAAGAACGGCACGGAGCAGGCCATCGTTCTGCGGGCCCTGGAGCGTATGGCAGCGGAATTTGGATCGCAGGCTGGTGACATTGAAGCGGCTATCTCGCCGTGCATTCGACCGCCCTGCTATGAAGTGGATATCGCCCCGCGCATTGCGGAGCAACTGCTGGCGGGAGGAGTGCCACCGGAGCAGGTGGTGATGAGTGGGTTGTGCACCGGGCAGAATGCAGGGGAATTCTACTCCTACCGCGTAGAGCGGGGAAAGACGGGACGAATGCTGGCCCTGATGGGACGAAGAACAGAGAATGTGGAGTCCTCATGATGGTGACTGCCCCAGCGAAGCTCAATCTGACCCTCCGCATCCACGGGAAGCGGGAAGATGGGTTTCACGAACTGGAGACGCTCATGGTTCCGTTGCCAGGGCTGGCCGACGTGCTGGATTTCAAGCCTGCCGAGTCCTATGTCCTGGAGACGGGGGGAGCGGAAGTGGGCCCCCTTGAGGACAATCTGGTAACGAAGGCGCTACGACTTTTCGAGCAGCGGACCGGAATCCCCTGTCATTATCAGATCACACTGGAGAAGCACATTCCGGCAGGGGCGGGTCTTGGGGGAGGAAGCAGTGACGCAGCGGCAGTGCTGCGGACGCTGAACAAACTGAAAGAGACGGGGCTGACGAAGGGGGAACTCGAGGAAATGGCCGGGCAACTTGGTTCGGATGTCCCCTTCTTCCTGCGTGAGGGAGCGTGCTGGTGCCGGGGGAGAGGAGAGATCCTGGAAGATACGACGGTGGATGAGCTGGAGGTGATTCTTCTTAAGCCGGCCTTCGGAGTGGATACAGCCGATGCCTACCACCGCTGGGCGGATACTGAAGAGCTCCCCTATGTGCGCTATGAGGCCCAGGAGGTCGCCGCTCTCGGGATGCGCAACGATCTGGAGCGGTCGGGGTTCGCCAAGTTTCCCTTCCTGGCCGAGCTGAAAATGTGGTTGCTGGAGCAGTTTGAAGTCAGGGCGGCCCTGATGAGTGGCTCGGGGTCCACTGTGTTCGCAGTTTTGGAGGACGTGGCAGCCGCTGATCGTCTGGCAGAGCGAGCGA
>Ga0315327_10000527_pt1 | contig 18798 bp, 13 predicted proteins | sample M110032315metaG_FD_203460 | JGI IMG/M metagenome (GOLD analysis project Ga0315327, IMG submission 203460) | Ammonia-oxidizing marine archaeal communities from Monterey Bay, California, United States - M1 100m 32315 | ecosystem: Environmental > Aquatic > Marine > Coastal | place: USA: California... | reverse complement strand
TGTGGTCCTTGGCGAAGGCCGCGGCGTCGGCTTCCTGAGGGCCGCCGATTTCACCGATGATGCACACCAGGCTGGTCTCGGAGTCCTGCTCGAAGGCCTTGAGGTGGTCGGTGAACGAGCTCCCGTTTATGGGGTCCCCGCCGATGCCCACGCTAGTGCTCACGCCGATGCCGATGGCCTTGAGCTGGGAGGCGGCCTCGTAGCCCAACGTGCCGGAACGACCAATGATTCCCACTGGGCCCTGGGCGTAGATGTGCCCTGGCATGATCCCAAGCAGGGCCTTTCCAGGACTGATGACGCCGGCGCAGTTGGGGCCCATCAGGGTCATCCGCTTCTCGACCCGCTTGGTCCGCATGTAGCGCTTGACCTTCATCATGTCCTGAGCCGGAATGCCGTCGGTGATGCACACACAGTGTGAGATGCCGGAGTCGACGGCTTCCATGATGGCGTCGGCAGCAAAGGGCGGCGGGACGAACACGATGCTGGCCTCCGCACCCGTATCGCTGACTGCGTCCCTCACGGTGTCGAAGACTGGCAGGCCCAGGTGATCGGATCCGCTCTTGCCGGGGGCGATGCCCCCGACCACATTTGTGCCGTACTCGATCATCTCCTCGGCATGGAACGTGCCCATGCGTCCGGTGAAGCCCTGAACGATCACGGGAGTCTCCTCGCTGATGATGATGCTCATGACTAGTTCGCCTCCCAGGAAACGGCGGCCACAGACTTCTCCCCGGCCTCAGCCAGCGTTTCTGCAGTTATCAAGTCGACGTTGCTCTCCTCGAGGATGCGGCGCCCCTCCTCGACGTTTGTTCCCGACAGCCGTACGACCACAGGGACCTTGACGTCCAATTCGTTCATGGCCTTTACGACACCCTCGGCCACCCAGTCGCAGCGGTTGATCCCGGCAAAGATGTTCACGAGGATCGCCTCGACCCGATCGTCGGACAGGACCAGCTTGAAGGCTTTGGCCACCCGCTCGGGTGACGCTCCGCCACCGATGTCTAGGAAGTTGGCCGGATCGCCCCCAGCGTGCTTGATCATGTCCATAGTGGCCATCGCCAGGCCGGCGCCATTGATGATGCACCCGATGTTGCCGTCGAGACCCACGTAGTTAAGGCCGCGGTCGGCCGCGTTCATCTCGCGGGGGTCCTCTTGGGACTTGTCCCGTAGCTCGGACACGTTCTGGTGGCGAAACAGGGCGTTGTCGTCGAAGCTCATCTTGGCGTCCAATGCCAGTAGGCGACCCTCCTCGGTCACCACCAAGGGGTTGATCTCCAGCAGGGTGGCGTCCATGGTCCGGAAAGCCCGGTAGGCACCCAGCAGCAACGTCTCAGCCTGGGCGATGAGCCCGGCTCCCAGCCCACAGGCGAAGGCGGCCTCGCGGGCCTGGAAGCCCTGGAGCCCGACGGCCGGCTCGATACGGATCCGGTGGATGGCCCCGGGGTCGGTTTCGGCCACCTCTTCGATCTCCATGCCACCGGAGCCAGACATGACGAGCACGATCCGCTCGGTCTGGCGATCCAGCACCATCGACAGGTAGAGCTCGCGCTCGAAAGGCACCACGGGCTCGATGTAAAGGCGATAGACGCCCTTGCCCCCCGGACCGGTCTGGTTGGTCACCAGCCGACGACCAAGCATGTCGTCGGCGGCCTCCCACACCGCGTTCTCGTCATCACACATGCGGATGCCACCCGCCTTGCCGCGGGCACCAGAGTGGATCTGGGCCTTCACAACCCACTTTTCCCCACCAATCTCCTTGGCACGATAGGCGGCCTGTTCGGGGCTGTAGGCCAGACCGCCGGTGGCGATTGGCACCCCGAAGTCTGAAAGCAGGGCCTTGGCCTGATACTCGTGGATGTCCATTGGACGGTCTCCGTCTGGTCTCTGGTACTAGTGCTGTTGGGACTACCTGCCGACGATGGCGGCGGCCTGAGCGACCACGTTGGCGGCCATGCGAGCCGACGCCGCATCGATCATGCGACCGTCGAGCTGGGCCGCCCCCCGACCCTCGGTCGCTGCCTCGTCCAGGGCGAGGAGGATCCGACGGGCCCGGTCGACCTCCTCGGCAGGTGGAGAGAAGACCTGGTTGGCTAGCTCGATCTGGGAGGGGTGGATGGCCCACTTGCCCTCATAGCCCAGGGCGGCGGCCCGACGGGCACCGTCGAGGTAGCCGTCGGGGTCGTTGAAGTCCCCGAAGGGACCGTCGATCGGACGGATGCCGAAGGCCCGGCAGGCCACCAGCATCCGGGACAGGGCCTGGTGCCACTGGTCCCCCGGGTAGTCGGGGTTCAGACCACCAATGTTGGTGGTTCGGGCCCGGCAGCTGGCTGCGTAGTCGGCTACGCCGAAGTGCATGGCCTCCAGACGACGACTTGAGGTGGCTATGGACTCCACGTTGACCATGCCGAGGGTGGTCTCGATAAGCGCCTCGATGCCGATGCCGCCCTCAGACACGTCGATCCCGGCGGCTTCCTCGATCTGGCTAACCATGGCGTCGACCATGTAGACGTCGGCGGCCACGCCCACCTTGGGGATGAGGATGGTGTCGAGGTGGTCCCCGGCCTGCTCGACCACGTCCACGACGTCTCGGTACATGTAGTGGGTGTCGATGCCGTTGATCCGGACCGAGATGGTCTTGCCCAGGGCCCGCCAGTCGATGTCGCGGAGGCCATCGATGACATTGCGACGGGCCTGTTCCTTATCACCGGGGGCAACCGCGTCCTCCAGGTCGAGGAAGACGTAGTCGACGTCGCTGGCCGCTGCCTTCTCGAACATCCCCGGGTTGGATCCGGGCACAGCAAGTTCGCTCCGCTGAAGTCGCTGACGGGCGGGGCCGTATCGGGTGTGGCTCATGGTGCTCCGTTACCGAGAAGAAATCAGGTACGCATTCTGCCTGAATATTTCCTAAGATTCAACTAGATAGAACCACAGGGGTGATTGAACTAGATTTCCCCCCTGGCGCAACTGACATCAGGCACGGCTGAGAAGGGCCCTAGATTTCCCCCATGGCGCAATTGACATCAGTCACACCTGACCGGGGGTCCGAACCTACCGACGCTGCGCTGCGGGCCGATATTCGACGTCTGGGGACCCAACTGGGTAACACGCTGGTTCGCCAGCACGGCGAAGATCTGCTGAATGCCGTGGAGCGGGTCCGCACCCTGACCCGCCACCTCCGCGAGGACGACCCCAACGGCCCTGCCATGGAGGAACGGGTCAACACCGAGCTCCACGATCTTTTCGACAACGCCGACGTGACCGACGCCATCCTCTTGGTGCGAGCCTTCACCGTCTACTTCCACCTGGCCAACGTGGCCGAACAGGTCCATCGCATCGAGGACCTCAACTCGGGCTCCCCCAACGCCGCAAATCACTTCGACGAGACCGTCCCCTCACTGGTCGCATCGGGCATTGCCCCGGAAGAGATCGCCAGGCTCGTTGCTCGTGCTGAGGTCCGTCCGGTGTTCACTGCCCATCCCACCGAGGCCTCCCGGAGAGCCATCCTCGACAAGCTGGCCACGGTGAGCCAGTTGCTGGAACAGCGGTCCGAACAACGCCGCACGCCGGCTGACCAACGACGGATTGACAGACGTATCGAAGAGATCATCGATGCCGTCTGGCAGACCGACGAACTCCGGCACGCCCGCCCCGAACCCATGGACGAGGCACGGTCAATCCTCTACTACATCGGGTTGACCGTCCGCGAAGCCATACCCGACCTGTTCGACGAGATGCAGGCCACCCTGGCCGCCATCGGGCAGTCGATCCCCAAGCACCGGGTTCCCATCCGATTCGGCTCGTGGGTTGGCGGCGACCGGGACGGCAACCCCAACGTGCTTCCCTCGACGACCGACGAGGTGCTTGGCCTCCAGCGCCGTCGAGCACTAGAGATCCTGATCGACGAGGTGAGCGACCTAGGCCACGAGCTCAGCGTGAGCACACGAATCCACGACGTGTCGACCGACCTGGCCGCGGCCACCGAGGCCGACCGACCGCTGCTGGCCGACCTCGACCACCGGGTCGACCACTCAGAGCCCTACCGGATTCGATGCGAGGCGATTCGACGACGACTACAGGTCACCGCAAGGTCGACCGACGAATCCTCGACGGAACGAGTCGAGCCGTACGCATCGCCTGCCGAACTACACGCCGACCTCGACGTCATCGACGAATCGCTGCGGTCCCATGGCGGCGAACTACTGGCCGACGGTGCGGTGGCCCGAGTGCGCCGCATCCTGCAAGTGATCGGCTTCCACTTCGCCACCCTGGACGTGCGCGAGCACTCCGATCGCCACCATGAGGCGCTGACAACGCTGTTCGCCGCCAACGACGTCGACTACGCCAGCCTCACCGCCACCGAACGGTGCGCCCTGCTGGCCGCCGAGATGGAGAGCCGACGGCCGTTGGCTCCGCCCCGCACCCCGGACGACGCCGGTGCCCTGGCACTGTTTCGCACACTGCGCCTAATCATGGACCGAGACGGCGACGACGTCATCGAGAGCTACGTCATCTCCATGACCCAGGGGGTCCAGGACGTGCTGGCCCCGGTGGTGCTGGCCCGCGAGGTCGGCCTCATCGATCCGGCACACGACACGGCCCGCATCGGGTTCGTTCCCCTGTTCGAAACCATCGACGACCTCCGGTCCATCGGAACCACTCTGCGATCCCTCTTCGAGGTGTCCCCCTACCGCCGCATCGTGGAGCTTCGCGGCGGGAGCCAAGAAGTCATGGTCGGCTACTCGGACTCCAACAAGGACGGCGGCATCACCACCTCCCAGTGGGAGATCCACAAGGCCCTTCGTGCCATCCGGGAAGTCTCCGAGGAGACGGGCATCCCCATCCGGGTCTTCCACGGCCGGGGAGGAACCATTGGTCGTGGAGGCGGTCCGACGCACGCCTCGATCCTCAGCCAGCCCAACGGCGTGCTGGACGGCGAGGTGAAGTTCACCGAACAGGGAGAGGTCATCGCCGACAAATACGGCCATCCTGAGATCGCTCGCCGCAACCTCGATTTGGCGTTCACCGCGGTGATCGAGGCCTCGCTCGCCCACAGAGCCCCCCGACACGACGAGGCCACCATCGCCCGGTGGTACTCGATCATGGACGGAATGGCCGACAACGCGTACGCCGCCTACCGGCGCTTCGTCAAGACGCCCGGCTTGGTTGAGTACTTCACCACCTCCACCCCGGTCGAGGAACTGGGCGAGATGAACATCGGGTCGCGCCCGGCCCGCCGAAAGGGGGCAACCACCGGAATCGCCGACCTGCGAGCCATTCCGTGGGTGTTCGGATGGACGCAGTCCCGTCAGATCATCCCAGGGTGGTTCGGCGCCGGCAGTGGTCTGGCGTCGTGCCGGTCGGCCGGCCATGGTGACGAACTCCGCCACATGTACGAGAACTGGAACTTCTTCCGAACCTACGTCTCCAACGTCGAGATGACGCTCACCAAGACCGATCTGCCTATCGCTCGCCACTATGTCGAGCGACTCGTCGACCCGTCGCTGCACCACCTCTTCGAGGCGGTAGTGGACGAGTACCACCGCACCGTGGAGGAGATCCAGGCCATAACCGGCGCCGAACTCCTTGCCCAGAAGCCCATGCTGCGCAGAACACTGGCCGTCCGTGACGCCTATCTGGACCCGCTCAACGTGCTCCAGGTGGAGATGCTGCACCGTTCTCGTTCCGATGCCGCAGCGGGCCGGGCAGCCGACGAAGAACTTCAGCGAGGTCTGCTGTTGACCATCAACGGCATCGCTGCTGGCATGCGCAACACCGGCTGAAGCCAGCGGTCCCAGATACCCGTCAATCCCCGAACGGCCAGACCCCCGGGATCCCCTGTTCGGATCGAGACGACGGGGCGACGGCATAGGCCTCCTCATCGGGGCGGATGAGGCCGTAGTCCTCCCGGGCCAGTCGCTCGACCTCGTCGTCGGTGCCCAGAGCGTCGATCCGCTCCTCGTAGCCCCGATTCAGGGCCTCCAAGGCCTCCACCTCGACCCGCAACGCCTCGGTTCGGTCACGTTGTTCCAGCCAGTCTCGAAACGGCACCACCCCAAGCGGCAGAGCCGCAGCCGCGGCGGTAACAGCCACCAGAACTAGGACCAACCGGCGAGAGACAGCCTGCCGCAAAGGTCAGCCACCGGCCAGCGCGAAACGACCACGGAAAACCGCCGCCTCACCCAGCATCTCCTCGATACGGAGGAGTTGGTTGTACTTGGCCACCCGGTCGCTGCGGGCTGGAGCACCCGTCTTGATCTGGCCACAGTTGGTGGCCACAGCCAGGTCGGCGATCGTGGTGTCCTCGGTCTCGCCAGACCGATGCGACATTACGGCCGTCCAGCCGTTGGCATTGGCCAGCTCGACGGCCTCGAGGGTCTCGGTGAGCGTGCCGATCTGATTGACCTTGACGAGGATCGAGTTGGCCACCCCGGCGTCGATGCCACGCTGCAGGCGAGCCACGTTGGTAACGAACAGATCGTCGCCCACCAACTGGACGCGATCGCCGACCAACCCATGGAGGGTGGCCCATCCGTCCCAGTCCTCTTCAGCCATGCCGTCCTCGATGGACACGATCGGGTACCGGCCCGATAGGTCGGCCAGCCAGTCAGCCATCTCGTCGGAAGTCAGGCTCCGGCCCTCACCAGCAAGGTGGTAGGCCCCGTCCCGGAAGAACTCAGTGGAGGCGACATCCAGCGCGATGGACACGTCGTCACCCGGGGTGAGGCCCGTCCGTTCGACCGCCTCCAGCAAGAGCGTGATGGCCTCTTCGTTGGAGCCGAGATCGGGAGCGAATCCACCCTCGTCGCCGATGGCCGTCGCCATCCCCCGCTCGGACAACACCTGGCGAAGCACGTGGTAGCACTCGACACCCCACCGGAGGCCCTCGGAGAACGAGGCCGCGCCGACCGGCATGATCATGAACTCCTGCAGGTCGACGTTGTTGTCGGCATGCTCGCCGCCGTTCAGGACGTTGAGCATCGGCACGGGTAGCACGTGAGCATTTGCACCACCGATGTGGCGAAATAGCGGGGCCTCGACGTCGGCCGCCGCGGCCCGAGCCACGGCGAGGGACACACCCAGGATGGCGTTGGCACCCAGGCGCCCCTTGTCTTCGGTGCCATCGACATCGCACAGCACCCGGTCAACAGCCCGCTGGTCATAGGCGTCCAGGCCCCGAACGGCGGCCGCCAACTCGCCATTCACGTTGGCCACCGCTGTGCCCACGCCCCTACCTACCCACCGGTCACCACCGTCTCGCAACTCCACGGCCTCGAACTTGCCCGTGGACGCACCGCTAGGCACCATGGCCCGACCGGACGCACCGGACTCCAGGACGACGTCCACCTCCACGGTGGGGTTGCCTCGGCTGTCGATGACCTGACGACCGGCGACCAAGGAGATGCTGCTCATCGCATCAACGCTAGCGGTGGGCGTCCTCGCCGAAGAGGCGGTTCTGCTCGGCAGCCCGAACGGTCGTCGAGAACCGGGAGACGGCACCCCGCAACGCCTCCTCGGCATCGAGGCCAGCGCCTCGAGCGGCCCCGGCAACGACCAACAGCAGATCGCCCAACGCCTGGTCGTCGACCAGCAACTCAGCTAGGCCTGTGAGCGGTCCTACCGCCGGGTCGGGTTCAACCTCGATGCCCGCCGCCCGCCGCAGTACCTTCTGCGCGGCGGCCAGTGCGGGCAGGGTCGGCGGAATGCCATCCAACACCGACTCCCGCCCCTTCTCGGCCTGCTTGATCCGATCCCAGTTGGCCAGTACGTCGTCCGAGCCGACGATCTGCCCCAGATCAGGTACCCGGTCCCCATTAGGCGCCGGAAGAAAAACATGAGGGTGTCGGTGCCGGAGCTTGTCATGAATCCCACGGGCCACATCGGCCAGATCGAACCGACCGTCGTCAGCGGCGATTCGGGCGTGGAACACCACCTGGAAGAGCAGGTCGCCCAACTCCTCCTCGAGCGCCTTGGACCCCTCGCCAGTGGCTTCGTCGTAGCCGTCGAGAGCCTCGAGTAGCTCATGGGCCTCCTCGAGCAGGTGCGGTCGCAGGGTCGTATGGGTCTGTTCGGCGTCCCACGGGCACTCATAACGGAGCATGGCGACCAACTCGACGAACCGCTGCATCTCGACGGCGATCGGAGCGGCAAGTTGGGGCACGAAAAGTGAGGTGAGGTGGTCCGGGTCGATCACGGCGGGCAGGTCATCCCACGCCACGCTCAGGATCCGCTCGTCATCGGTGCCCAACCTCTGAAGTACGATCACTGGCTCGTCGGGAGGGTCTTCGACGGAGACCACCACGTCAGACAGCACGGCCGGGGTGTCCACCTGGGCGACCAGCAGCGGGCCTCGTTCGCCGGACGCCTCTACCGAGAATCGATGGGCGTCAACGATCCGGACGCCGTCGGTCAAGGGGTCCACCCCAAGGCGCACCCACGCCAGATCAACGAAGGAAAGCGCTGGCACGAGGGAGACCTCGACTCGGTCGTCGGCCAGTAGGAGTTCAACGGTGCGCTCGGCGACCATCGGCGAACCGGGTACGGCGTAGAGCACTCGAGCGTGGGCCTCGGCCGCCATCACCACCTCGTCGACCACCCCGGCGTAGACCTCGGCGAAGGAGTCGGCCGACTCGTAGTGGTGGTCAAGGGCCACCACGTGGTCGCCCAGAACCGTGACGGCCGGATGACGAATCGTCCGAACCAGCCGGTGCCGATGATCGGCGATGGCCTTGAGGGTGGCCGCCGTACACAGGTCGGGCCCGGCCGGCCCGAGCCCAACCACCGTCACCCGGGGACGGTCCACAGTCGACGACACGTCGCTGGTCACCGGGCCCTCATGGATCCCCGGGTCAGGAACCCAGTCGGGCCAGAGCGGGAGCCATCGGTCCGGCCGGTGGCGCTACGCGCCCGACCACCGGATCCCAGGTCCCGAACCGGGACTCCACCTCAACAGTCCGGGTTAGCCCAGCGATCTGGAGCAGGGCGGCGGACAGGCGGGGGCCGAGGTCATCGAAGGCCACGGGCGAGACAGGACGCACCTCGTCAATCCGGATCACATGGAAACCAAACTCGCTGGGCACCGGCCCCACTAGGGTCTCGCCGGCGGCAAGAGCTCCGAGGGTGGCCCGTTCAAAAGTGGGGACGAACCTACCCAGGGCCACGCAGCCAAGAGAACCGCCTGCCTGACCTGACCCTGGATCCTGCGAAACTGAGGTAGCCAGTTCAGTGAAGTCCTCACCGGATGCCAGCAGGTGCATGACGGCATGAGCGTCATCCTCGTAGGACACGAGGATGTGGCTGGTACACAACTCATGACCCAGGAGGTGGGCGTTGGCTTCGTAGGCCGCCCGGATGCCTGACCCACCGGCCTCCACCACGTCCAGAGCAGCCTGCCAGCCGATGAAACGGGGCAACGACGGGTCACCGACATCGATCCCGGCGGCGATTAGGCGGTCCCGAGCCGCGGTGAACGCCTCGTCATCGACCACCACGCCATACTCGGCCAGTAGGTCCGACAACGCCTCGTAGCGAACGTACCGGTCGACCACGGCAGCAGCCGTCGAGGCGTCCACGGTGTCGACGTCGACCGGCTCACTTGAGGCCTCGGCCACCAGCACGGCCACGCCGTTCCGATCTAGGGCGGTGTCACCCACTCGAACCGCCTCGATCGACGAGCCGCAGCCCGCGGCCAGTAGCGCCACGGCCAACAGCAGAAGAAGGGGCCTGTTGAGAGCAGCGACGAGTGGTCGGGTGGCAGGTCCGAGCAACGGGCGATGGAGGCGCGTTAGGTGGTGCACAGGAGGGGCAGGCTATGCGACGGTCAACCTGGCCCGTCGCCTACGACAACAGGCGCCGACACTGGAACCAGGTCCTGGAGTAGCTCGAGCAATTGACTGGCCAAGTCTTCCTCGCTGGTCTTCTTCAACGGCAGGTGGACCTGCTTCTGGGCCTCCTTGTAGCGGGCGTCCCGGTGGAGACGGGTCAGGCGGGTCTGACGACTCAACGGCAGCACCACCGGCGAGCACCGGGCGATGTGGTCGGGCCCGCCGAACTTCGACCCCTTAACCGCCGTGACCTCAGTGATGCCACGCGCCACGCATGCCGAACGGAGACGGGCCACTGAGAGCAGGGTGGCCACGGGCGGCGGGATGGGCCCGTATCGGTCCTCCCACTCGGCCTGGACGGCATCCACACCGGCGGGGTCGGACTCTGTTCCGGCATTCGCCAACTTCCGATAGGCCTCGAGGCGGAGGTCGCTGCGGGATACGTAGTCCTCCGGCAGATGGGCATCCAACGGCAGTTCGACACGGATCTCGGCCTGCTGGACGGGGACTCGGCCGGCCAACTCGGCCACCGCCTCGTTGACCATCTGGCAGTAGAGGTCGTAGCCCACCGCCGCTATGTGTCCACTCTGGCCAGTCCCCAGGAGGTTGCCGGCCCCCCGGATCTCGAGGTCTCGCATGGCGATGCGGAAGCCGGAACCCAGTTCAGTGGTCTCTCCAATGGTGCGGAGTCGCTCGTGAGCCTGCTCGCTGAGCGACCGGTCTGGTGGCGTGAACAGGTAGGCGTAGGCCCGCTGGCCGGCCCGGCCTACCCGGCCCCGGAGTTGGTGGAGCTGGCCGAGGCCCATCAGGTCGGCCCGATCGACTACCAGAGTATTGACCGTCGGCATATCGATGCCCGACTCGATGATGGTGGTGCACACCAGTACGTCGTAGAGGCCCTCCCAGAAGTCGAACACCACCGACTCGAGGCTGGCCTCGTCCATCTGGCCATGGGCCACGGCCACTCTGGCCTCGGGAACCAACTCACGCACTCCACCAGCCACCTGATCGATGTCCTGGACCCGGTTGTGGACGAAGAAGACCTGGCCCTCGCGTAGCAGTTCCCGACGGATTGCCTCAGCGATTGGCCGCTCGTCGTAGTCGCCGACGTAGGTGAGGATGGGCTGGCGGTCGGCCGGCGGCGTATCGAGCAAGCTGAGGTCGCGGATCCCGGTGAGCGACATCTCCAGTGTGCGAGGAATGGGCGTGGCCGTCATAGTCAGTACGTCAACGTCGGCGCGTAGCTTCTTGATCGACTCCTTGTGGCTGACGCCGAACCGCTGCTCTTCGTCGACCACCAGTAGGCCGAGACGGGCGAACCGGACGTCGCTGGACAGCAGTCGGTGGGTGCCGATCACCACGTCGATGGAACCGTCGGCCAGGCCATTGGACACCACACGGGCATCGGCCGCAGTTAGGAATCTGCTCAGGACTTCGACGCGAACGGGATACGGGGAGAACCGATCACGGAAGGTCTGACCGTGCTGCTGGGCCAGCAGGGTGGTGGGCACCAGCACCGCAGCTTGGCGTCCGTCCTGCACGGCCTTGAACACGGCCCGCACGGCCACCTCGGTCTTGCCGAACCCGACGTCGCCGCACACCAGACGGTCCATGGGCACCGGTCGTTCCATGTCGGCCTTGACGTCTTCGACGGCCCGGAGTTGGTCGGGCGTCTCCTGGAACGGGAAGGCCTGCTCCAACTCCCGTTGCCAGGGGGTGTCCTCGGCGAAGGCGTGGCCGGTAGCGGTGACCCGCTGCTGATAGAGCACCACCAGTTCCTGGGCGATCTCGGCCACCTCCGAGCGAACCCGTGCCCGAGTCTTCTGCCAGTCCGAACCCCCCATACGGCTGAGGGTTGGCACCTCGCCACCGGTGTGGGGCCGGATGGCGTCGATCTGGTCGGTCGGAAGGTAGAGCCGGTCGTCACCCCGGTACTCCAGAAGCAGGTAGTCACGTTCGACCCCACCCATGGAGCGACTAGTGAGGCCGGCGAACCGGGCCACGCCGTGGTGCTCGTGAACGACGTAGTCGCCCGGTGACAGGTCTTCGAAGACCCGGACTGCTGACCGGCGACGCGGTCGGGTGCGTCGCCTCGTCCGGCGGCGTCCGGTCAGTTCGGATTCGGTTATCAGGGCTAGTCGGGAGGCGGGAAGTACGAAGCCACGCTCGACGGGCGCCACGACCAGTGATGCCCCGGGCGGCACCTGGCCGTCTCCGGAGTCGACCGACTGAAGATCCGGGCGGACGGCCTCAACGTCGGCCTCCAGTAAACGGCGAGCCAGCTGGTCGACGCTCCCCTCCCCGTCGGCGGCCACCACTACGCGGTGGCCATCGGCCAGCAAGCGGCGTAGCCGGCCTGTCGGACCCTCGGAGTCCTCTCTGACTGTCGCCGTGGCGGGGTCCCGTCCCCAGCCGGAGGCCTGGACGATCTCCACCCCGGGACCGTCTGGAACGGCGTCCATGGTCCAGACCGAGGCCCCGGTGTGTACGAGCAGGCGGTCCCAGTCGGTATGCAGGCGGGGGAAGACCGAGTCGTCGGCTCCCCAGGTCGTGGCCAGTGTCGTGGCCAGGTCGGCCTCCTCAGCCAGCAGGTCGGCAATGCGGTCACGCAGGCGGCGGGGCTCGACGGCAACCACGAGGGCGTCGTCGTCGACCAAGTCGAACAGGACCCGTTCCCTCCCGGCCAGCCAGGGCAACCACGACTCCATGCCGTCGAAGAGCTCCCCGTCGGCGAGACGATCCCACTGTTCACGCCCCCAGGGCTGTTCGGCTACCAGCTGACCGGCCCGGGTTCGGACCTCGGTATCGGGCAGTAGCTCCCGGCAGGGGTGCAACTCCACCTCGGACCGTGACACGGTGGCCCGTTGGTCGGCCACACCGAACTCGGTGAGGCGCTCCACTTCGTCGCCCCACAGGTCGATCCGGACCGGCGCATCGTCGGTGGACGGCCAGACGTCGACGATCGAACCGCGTACGGCTAGTTCGCCACGGTGCTCCACCTGGTACTCGCGGCGGTAGCCGATCTCGACCAGCTTGGCAATTAGGTCCTGCTGGTCGATGGTGTCGCCTGGACCGATCCGGAGGGGGTCGATCCGGCCGGCACCGGGACCAAGGCGCTGGACAAGGGCCCGACCAGATGCCACGACCACGGCGGGCCGATCCTCAAGGGATGCCAGCCGGTGCAACACTCGAAGCCGCCGCCCCATGGTCTCGACATTCGGGCTGATGCGTTCGAAGGGCAGCGTCTCCCACGCCGGGAACAGCTCGACGGACTGGTTCCCCAGGTACAAGCGCATGTCGTTGGCTAGGCGCTCAGCCTCGGTCCCCGTGGGCACGGCAACCACCAGTGGCGTCCGGTCGGCTCGCCTGACCAGGGAGGCCAGAACCACGGCTCGGGCTGGCTCGGCCACGGCCAACGAGCCCGTCCGGCGACCGAGGACGGCAGCCACCGATGGGTCGTCGTCGAGGAGCGTAGGAAGGCGCTCCAGCAGGGTGGGCGTCACCGTGGTGACCGGACCTGCAGTCGGGTCACGAGCGGGCGTTGACGCGACCCATGGTGGTGTCGACGCCATTGGCGAGGATCGACTCCACCGCGTCGGCGGCCTCCTGGACTACCACCCTTAGCTCGGCCGCCTCAGCCTTCCCGGGGCGACGCAGCACGTGGTCGGCTCCAGACTGGCGGCCGGGTGGTCGGCCCACACCGATGCGAACCCGGAGGTAGTCCTGGGTCTTCAGATGGGCGGTGATGGACTTCAGGCCGTTGTGGCCTGCCAGCCCCCCACCGGCCTTGACCCGCAGACCACCCACAGGGAGGTCCAGCTCGTCGTGCACGATGACGATGCGGGTCGGGTCGCCCACGCCGTAGCGACGAACCAGCTTCCGGACGGCCTGGCCCGACTCATTCATGAAGGTCTGCGGGAAGGCAATGGCCACCCGCTCACCGCTGATGCGAACTTCGCACGACAGGGCCAACTCCTTGGAACGACGCAGCGAGCCACCGTGGCGTTCGGCCAGCGCTGTGACTGCGTCGGCACCTACGTTGTGCCGTGTGCCGTCGTAGTCGTCTCCGGGGTTCCCGAGGCCGACGACCAGTAGGGCCGCTGGTTCCCCAGTCCGTTCGGTACGGAACCGACGCAACATGTGTCGTGCCGGCCCTGGTCGCTACTCGGAGTCGGCGGCCTCGTCGGCGTCGCCGCCCTCGTTGGCGGGAGCCTCAGCCTCGTCGCCCTCGGCGGCCTCCACGAACTCGCCCTCAGCGGCTTCGGCGGCGGCCTCGGCGGCCTCCTCGGCAGCCATGGCCTCCAACGTGGAGCGGGTGATCATGCCGACGGCCACGGTCTCCTCCGGATCCACGTCGGTGGTGACGCCAATCGGGAGGGAGATGTCGCCGACCCTCTTGGAATCACCGACGGTGAGGTCGGAGATGTCGATCTCGAGTTCGTTGGGGATGTTGTCCGGTGCCGCGTTCACGCTCAGGCTGAACATGTTCTGGTCGACCATGCCGTCGGCGTCGGTGACTTCCTTGGCTTCGCCGACCATGACCACGGGCACATCCACGGTCACATCCTGATTGGGGTCTATGCGCAGGAAGTCGATGTGGGTGACGTCGCGGCGAACCGGGTGACGCTGGATGTCTTTGACGATTGACATCTGCTTCTCACCACCGAACTCCAGATGGATGACGGCGTTCACGCCGGCGTCGGTGGTGAGCACACGACGCAACTCGGGCCAGTCCACGTCGATGCTTACGGGGTCTTGGCTGAGGCCGTAGACGACAGCGGGAACCCGACCCTCACGACGGAGGCGACGGCTAGACCGGGTCCCGGTGGTCCGGGTGGTCTCTGCGGAGAGGACGATCTCGCTCATGGGGACGCTTTCTGGAGATTCTGGACTTGCTGTGACGCCTACGCGGTGCAGGCGACTACGGACTGGCGATCCTCTGTGGACCGGCTGAAAAGCCTACCGGCGCACGACTCCGAGGAGTCAGGGGTCGATGGTCAGGAGAGGTTGTCGCCACCGAAGATCTCGCTGACCGACGCATCCTCGAACACTGCGTCGATAGCTCGCGCGATCAACGGGGCGACAGAGAGAACCTCGATCAGGTCAGGGTCGACGTCGGCTGGCATCGGCAGGGTGTCGGTGACGATGACCTTCTCGATGGGCGAGGCCGATAGGCGCTCCATGGCCAGGCCGGAGAACACGCCGTGTGTGGTGGCCGCGACAACTCGCGACGCTCCCCGCTCGACCAGTTGTTCAGCGGCCGCACAGATGGTGCCGGCGGTGTCGATCATGTCGTCGACGACGACGCAGACCTTTCCCTCCACCTCACCGACGACCTCCTTGGCCTCAACGGCATTGAACGCCGTGTGGCTGCGTCGCTTGTGGACGATGGCCAGGTCGGCGCCTAGTTGAATGGCGTAGCGTTCCGCGACCTTCACCCGTCCAGCATCGGGCGAGACGATGGTTAGATCGCCCTCCAGGGACCGAAGGTGCTCGACGAGGACGGGCATGGCGGTGAGATGGTCGACCGGCCCATCGAAAAAGCCTTGGATCTGGCCCGAGTGGAGGTCCACCCCAACCAGGCGGCTGGCCCCGGCCTCCTTGAACAGATTGGCCACCAGCTTGGCGGTAATGGGCTCACGGCCTGAGGCCTTACGGTCCTGGCGGGCATACCCGTAGTGGGGGCACACCACGGTGATCCGCTTAGCCGACGCCCGGCGAGCAGCATCGACCATGATCAACTGCTCCATCAGGGTGTCGTTGATCGATGAGCCATCGACATGGCAGTGCGTTTGGATGATGAAGGCGTCACAACCTCGAATCGACTCGGAGAACCGGCAGTGGATCTCCCCGTTGGCAAACTCGGCGACATTGGGTTCGCCGAGGGCCTCGCCCAACTCGTTGGCGATCGCCTCCGCGAGCGGGCGAGTAGCCCGGCCGGATACGAGGTACAGCTTCTTGTGGGTGACCAGTTCCATGGGTGGCGGCGAGATCCTCGTCGGGGGCGGTTCCGCATCCGATCATACGGCGCGAGTCACATCGCGGATCAGTCGATAGGAATGAGTTGAACGGAGGCCACCTCCGGCAGAGCGAAAACCGCCAATCCGACCCTATTGTCAATCCCATCGCCACCCCCACGCCCACCACGGAACCTGTCAGCCGATCGAAACGCTTCCCCGGGAGTGGGTCATCGGCGGACCAGGTGCTGGCCGAACTGGAGGCCAAGAGAAGCGACGACGTCCGATGGAATGAGGGATGGACGTTCGGCATGGTGTTCGACGGAGGTGACGAGGTCCGCCACGTGGCGGAGCGTGCAGCACAAACCTTCCTGCACGAGAACGCCCTGAACACGACCGCCTTCCCGTCACTAGGTGCCATCCAGTCCGAACTCTGCGCCTGGACAGCCGACCTGCTCCACGGCCCCGAAGGCACCGCTGGCTTCGTGACCAGCGGCGGAACCGAGAGCATCCTGTGCGCTGTCGAGGCTGCCCGTGAACGGGCCCGGGTCGAGCGGGGTGTCCACGAACCGGAGATTGTGCTGGCGACAAGCGCCCACGCCGCCTTCCACAAAGCGGCACACCTGTTTGGACTGCGGCCCCGGGTGGTGGATGTGACCGCCGACTGGACCCCTGACTTGGATGCCATGGCTGACGCGGTGAACGACCGAACAGCCCTCGTGGTGGCCTCGGCACCCCAGTATCCCCAAGGCGTGGTCGATCCCGTGGAAGACATCGCGCAGATGGCTGCTGACGTCGGGGCTTCGTGCCACGTCGACGCCTGCATGGGTGCGTTCGTACTCCCATTTGCCGCCATGGAGGAACCCGACAGGTGGTCAGCGCCACCATGGGACTTGGCCGTTGAGGGGGTGACCAGCATTTCTGCAGACATCCACAAGTTGGGCTATGCACCCAAGGGCGTATCAGTTCTGCTCCACCGTTCCAAGGCGCTGCGCCGGTACCAGACTTTCGACTTCGACGGCTGGCTGGGTGGCCGCTACGTCACACCGAACCTGCAGGGCACGCGTTCGGGCCTGCCCATGGCCGCTGCATGGGCTGTAGTCCGGTTCCTCGGAACCGACGGCTACCGACGGCTGGTCCGCACGACGATTGGCGCAGCCGACCAGATCCGAACCGGGGTACGGGCCGTGGACGGGCTGACAGTGCCCAGTGGATCCCGTCACCACCTCCTTTCCATCATCGCCGATCCCTGCACCGACCATCCGCTCGACCCTTTCTCGGTGGGCGATGCCATGGCCGCCCGAGGTTGGGGCCACGATCGACAGGGACCACCCGACGGCCTACACCTCACGGTGAGCGCTGGTAATGCCCCCATCGTGGAACGCTGGCTGTCCGACCTGGCTGGAGCAGTGGCTGACGTCCGGTCGTCGGCCGGTAGCGCTCAGGGCAACCCTGCGACTGGGGCCTACTCGACCCTGGAGTAATTCCCGTTCAGGTGAACAGGTCGGCGGCATCCTCAAAGTCGACCAGCCAGATGCGGCCACCACCATCTTGGAGGTACGACGACCATCCCAGCAGTCGGCGAGCCTCGGGGGGCAGTTCGGCGGCTCGAGCCCGATCCACGTGCAGTGGGCTGGCCTCCTCGGGGCGTAGCCAACCGACCACGAAGCTCACGTGCATGCCATACCGCAGGTCGTCGGTGGTGTTGGCCCCCGCACCGTGGATGACCTTGCCCGAGTAGATCAGCCCCGCACCGGCCGGCATCTCAGCGTAGGCCACCTCGTCTTCGGTGGCCTCGTAACCGCGCACCAGCCCGGGTGGCAGCGTCTGGGTTCCGGGCACCACAACCGTGGCGCCGTTGGCCCGGGTGAACTCGCTGAGTGCGAACATGCAACTGAGGGTGATCTCCCGCTCCGCGGTGACGGCCTCAGGCCAGTTGTTCTCGTCACGGTGCAGGTACTGGGCCTGTTCCCCGGGGCCGACAGCCATGACCTGACCGGTGTTCAACCAGTACGAGGCGCAACCACCCAGCAGCTCGTGGTCAGTCACCTCGCCGAACAGCGGCTCAAGGAGGGCGTGGTCCACGAAGGCTCGGCTTCGAGCAGCCAGACCACAGAAGCGGATGGTCTCCCGGCCGTGGAACAGCTCCCACTGCTCGAGGCCGCTCTTGGATCCCGGGCCAATGACCTCCATGGCGCCAGACAGGTCGTCGATGATGGCTAGACGGGCCTCGTCGCAGAGCAGGTCCCGGACGATCACTCCGCCGTCACGGTGCAGGTGTGTCAACACCTCGTCGATCGATGCGTCACGGTCCACGGTGGTGAGCTCGGCCATGGTGGACACTTTCGCCGCGTGGCCCGCATCTGCGCAAACCCCGTACGGTTGAGGCGATGACCGACCATCGGAGCGAGGCGTTCTCCACCGAGCTGGACCGCTCGGTGCCCGGTCTGGTGTCTGGGCCGCTGCGGGCTCCAGTCCAGATGCTGGCCGACCAGTCCTACGGTGGGCACACGAGCGTCCACGACGACGCCACGGCGGCATCCCTCGGGCTGATCGCTGGCCCCATCGAGGGCCCGACCCACTTCAGTCAGTTCGATCCCCTGCTGGTCGACCGGTGGGGCGAACGCTGGTTCTCCCACGGCTGCCTGAGCGCCCACTTCCAGACCATGGTCGTCGAGGGCGAGCAGGTCAGGGCCACGGTGACACATGACGACAAGGCCGCCGACCGCGTCACCGTGGACGCCGTCAAGGCCGACGGCACCCCGGTGCTGACCGGTTCAGCCTCGGTGGGGCCCGACCACCTGGAGACGGCATTGGCTCCCCGCCTGGCCCGGGCCGTCGCCGATCCGCCGACCGACCTCTACGTGATCGACGTGCTATCGGTGGGTATGAGAGGGCCCGGTGAGGAGACGGTCACCGTGACCTTCGATGAGGACTTCGGGGAGCTGTACCCATTTACCCTCACGCAGAAGTTGGGCAAGATCACTGAACCGTCACCGTGGTACCTGGCAAACGCCGAG
>Ga0315327_10000526_pt1 | contig 18808 bp, 17 predicted proteins | sample M110032315metaG_FD_203460 | JGI IMG/M metagenome (GOLD analysis project Ga0315327, IMG submission 203460) | Ammonia-oxidizing marine archaeal communities from Monterey Bay, California, United States - M1 100m 32315 | ecosystem: Environmental > Aquatic > Marine > Coastal | place: USA: California... | reverse complement strand
AAGCTTTATTTATTATTACATCTTTATCTTGAAGATACATCCAGTCATCAAATTTTACTTTTGTTTTACGTCCAAACAGTGACAGCTTAAAGGTATACTTCCAGTGAAATGTATTTCCAGAGGTGTACCCTATAGCTTTCCCTATTACAGCATCAGTGGTGCCTTCATAACAATTATTATTTTGTTTAACTAATTTCCAATTTCTATTCTCTTGAATTCCATCATCATATATAAAATTTTCTTTAATATTTAAAGTTTTAGACTGTTCATTCCAACTTCCATAGATTTTACAAGTAAATCTCTTTCTTACAATACCAAATGAGTCTTCAAATAAACCCCATACAGAAATATCTCCAGAAAAAAAGTCTTCTAGTTTAAGTTTTGGTTTATTATTTTTATATCTTTGAACTGTCATGCACTCATTACGATTATTATTATTTAAATGGATTAAATATTTATTTTTTTAATGTTATTTGATGAACATTAGTTGAGCCTGATAAAAAACCAGCTTCACAATAGGCCAGATAATATTCCCACATTTTTTTAAATTTCATATCGAATATTCTATCTTTAGATATTTCATCCCAACTAGAAAGAAAATTATCCCTCCATATTGCAAGAGTACTGGCATAGTCTTTACCAAAGGATTTTTCTATATTCATATTCAATCCGCATGGCAATGTTACTTTATGCAGAGCTTGAATAGATGGTAAAAAACCACCAGGAAAAATATATTTTTGAATAAAATCTGCATTACTTTTATAAGAAGAATATAGATCATCCTTAATACTGATTAATTGCATACCAATTATTCCGTTATCTTTAATATTACTACTAAGTTTTTGAAAAAAAATTGGCCAATATTTTTTTCCAACAGCTTCGAACATTTCAATAGAAATAATTTTATCATATTGTTTATTTATGTCTCTGTAATCGCATAAATTAATATCTATTAAATCTTCTAAGCCTTGCTTTTGAACTCTATTTTTTGCATATTCAGCCTGTTTTTTAGATAGTGTTATACAAGTAACCTTTGTGTGATATTTTTTAGCTACATATTCTGCAAAACCTCCCCAACCACAGCCAATTTCTAATATATTATCGCCTTTTTTTATCTTAGTGATTTTGCATAAATTTTTATATTTATTTTGTTGTGCTGAAACTAACTCTTGTTTTTCATTATCAAATAACGCTGCAGAATATGTCATAGTTTCATCTAACCATTTTGAGTAAAATTTATTACCTAGGTCATAATGATAAGAAATGTTTTTTTTACTTCCAGACAAGGAATTAGGTTTTAGAATATGTTTAAGATAATTAAAGTAATTATAAAATTTTTTGCCATAAATAATTTCTTTATTATGATTCCTATTTAATGATAAAAGAAAAATTACTTTCGATATATCTGGGCTGGAAATTTCATTATTTATATATGCTTCAGAAAAACCAAGAGCACCAGATTTAACAATCCTATAATATACTTTCCAAGAATGTATATTTAAAGATGCAACTAAATTAGACTCTTCATCTCCAATATATATCTTCTCTTTGTCTGGTAAGTGTATAATTAATAAACCATCATCTACAAATAATAATTTAGTAAAAAAATTTTTGTTAATTGTTTTTATCATTTTTCACATTATTTTTAATTAGAGATTTGCTAAATGATATTATATCTTTACTTGGAATTGGTCTATTAAAGAATTGAATACCTTTTATCCAAAGTAGAAATGCTTGCAGATGTATTGCAAATATAACTTTTATTGTCATTAATGGGTACAAAATGAAACACAGCATTAAGTTTCTATCATTAAATTTAGATTGTTTACCCGAAAAAATTGCATTTAATAAATTAGTTTTATCATTTTTGAAATATTTTATTTCTATTTTAAGAGATTGGTTTTTTAGTTTAGTATTAAATTCATATTCTCCTTCTATTTTAAAAAATGGAGAAACATGAAATATTTTATCAACTTTCTCATTTGTATTACTATATTTAGTTACATAGTTATGTCTATCCCCAAAAGTATTATGTACTTCATATATTATTGCTTTAATTTGATTTTTATTATCAATAGAAAAATATGTACTAAGAGGATTAAAAACATAACCTAGTATTCGTGGATAACATAGTATATAAATTTTATCACTACTTTTATATAGCCCTTTGCTTGAAAGAATTTTCCTAGCCCAAAATAAAGGATTAACATATGGTTCTTTAGTATGGTCTTTAAAAAAAAAACTAAATAAATTGAACTTATTTATAGAAAATAATTTGGTTTTTTTTTCTAAATTTTCTAATTCCTCTAAATTTAATAGTAATGAGAAAACTCTGTACTTGAATCTATGTATTTTTGGATAAAACCTATAATGACTTACAAAACCTCTATAAATATAATTTTTGTTTAGTAAGTTCATATAATTATTACCTTTTAGTTATTGTGATGAATATATCTTATCTTTAGTATATTGATTTTGAGGTTTCCATGGAGAGTCGCTACCAAGCTTTTCCGCAATATTTAGGCCTGATGTAATACCATCTTCATGAAAGCCATATTTTGTCCATGCTCCAGCAAACCATAAATTATTCTGTCCTTGAATAGTTTCTAGTTTAGATTGACCTTTTAAAGCATTTCCATCAAGAATAGGGTGTTCATATGACATTTCTTTAAAAATTAGGTTTTTGTTAATACTATCTTCTTCAGGATTTAATGTAACAAATATAGGAAATTTTTTATCAATATTTTGTAATAAATTCATCCAATATGTAACCTGGATAGGTTTCTCACTAATTTTGTTATTTAGTTCTAATGAGCTAGTATAATTCCAAGATGACCATAATGATTTATTTTTAGGCATAAATTGTTTAGAGGCATGAAGAACTATTTTATTTTTTGAGAATTTAAAATAATTTAATGTTTCAAGTATGTCTTCATTCACATTTTTAATAAGTTTTGCTGATTGGTCTGCATGACAAGCCATTATTACATGATCATACTCTATGTCTCTATTTTTAAGTTTTACTATTACAGAATTATTTTTGGGAGTTATCGTCTCAATACAACTATTTAATTCATATGTAAAATTAGATGATTGTAAAATTTTATTTATATATTGTTGACTACCATATCTTACTGTTTTCCATATAGGTCTATCTTTAATAGTTAGTAATCCATGTTGATAGAAGAAATATAAAAAGGTTGTAGTAGGAAACAAGAGTGCATTTTTATTAGAACAAGACCAAATTGCTGAAGCAATAGGCATAATATATCTATCTATAAAAAATGAAGAAAAATGGTTACACTCTAACCATTCGCCAATAACACTATTGTTATCTTTGCCCTTTTTAATATAGTTAGTAGCAAGTTTTTTAAATCTAAAAACATCATATAATAATTTCCATTGATTTATATTAATTACATTTTTCTTTTGTCCAAAAATTCCTCCTAAACCTGATCCTGAGTACTCATAGAGGCCATTATTTAGCGATATTGATAAAGACATATCGCTATCAACACTATCAACCCCAAGAATTTCAAAAAATTTTGTCAAATTTGGGTAATTTTTATTATTATAAACAATAAAACCTGTATCAACACTTATTGGAACTTCTCTATAATTATCTTTAAGATAATTTATATTTATGGTATTTGAATGACCTCCTAATTTATTTGCCTTTTCGTATATTGTCACTTGATGTTTTTTTGATAAGAGCCATGCAGCAGATAAACCAGATATACCTGAACCTATAATAGCTATATTTTTTGATGAATTAAATTTATTACTTTGTAGGTTTTCATTTTTTGTGGGAATGTACGTATCCATTTAATATATTTCCAAAATTAATAATTATTTTTTATAGCTACTAACTCTTAATAGTATTAGATTGAAATAAAAATTTTTAAACATTTTATTTTTAACTTTTTGATTGAATATGATAAATTCAAATTTTATAGAATATAAGCACTTACATATAAAAATTTTACTTAGCTTGCTAGTCTTTATTTGTTTTTTTTCTTCGCTTAATACTATACCTCCTTTAGATAGGGATGAATCCAGATATATTCAAGCTACAGTTCAAATGATAGAGTCTAAAGATTTCATAAATATTAAATTTTTAGATTCTCCTCGTCTAAAAAAACCCCCAGGTATTTATTGGTTGCAGGCGGTATCTGCAACTATAGCTAAAAATATATTTTTTTTAGAAAATGCTCCTTTATGGTCCTATAGGTTGCCTTCTGCAATTGCTGCAAGTATTACCGTATGGTTGACATTTCTATTGGGTAAGCTGTTATTTGGCCGTATTCAAGGTTTTATGGCAGCATTATTATTAGTAAGTTCTCCTTTAATATTTATAGAATCACATATAGCAAAAACAGACTCTGTATTGATGGCATGTTGTTTATTTATTACTTATATTCTATCAAGAATTATATTTGATAATAAATTTAAAGATTTAAGTTCTTCAACATATATTATATTCTCAGCATGGTTAGTTATGGGGTTTGCTTTTCTTATTAAAGGGCCACTTATAATTTTATTTATGTTTTTTACAACAATATTTTTTAGAATATTTAGTAGTATTAATTTTATTAAAGATACTAAAATTATAAGCGGTTTTATTTTATTCTTAATAATATCATTACCTTGGTTTATGATTATTAATTTAGGTACTAGCAGTGACGCATTCTTAGATTCTATAAAAAAAGATATGTTATTAAAAATGATAAGTGCCCAAGAATCTCATGGTGCTCCTCCAGGGACTTTCTTTCTTTCATCAATAATAGCTGCTTGGCCAATTTTTTTATTTATTATACCAACTTGTATTTGGTCTTATAAAAATAAGAATGATAAGGCTGTACTATTTTTATTATGTTCAATTTTTCCGGCATGGGTTTTCTTTGAATTAATGCCTACTAAATTATTACATTATATTCTTCCTCTTTTACCTTGCTTTGCAATATTAACTTCTGCAATGATTTTTTCTTCAAATAGTCGTAGAGTTTTATCATCCTTGGACAAGTTTTATATTAAATTCATTTCTATACTTCCCGCATTAGGAGGAGTATTTATATCAATGGGGGTTTTATTTTTAGCAAAAATATATGGAGAAGGTTTTACTATATCAGTTTTGGCGATTGCTATTATATATTTATTAGGTACCATATTAAGTGCTTATTTGCTATTTAATAGAAATTATATAAATGCTTTATCAACAGTAGTTTGTGTAAATTTAATAGCCCTAAATATTATTTTTATAGCATTACCTAGTCAATTAAATAAAGTTTGGGTAACAGAAAAAATATATGAATATATACAAGAAAAAAATATAGATTCTTCTTTTGCATTATTAGGTTACTCAGAACCTTCACTTATATATAGATTAGGATCGGATACTAAAATTTTAACAAGTAATGAAGAAGCAATTAACTTTTTTCTTAAAAATGAGTTTAAATATTTAATAATTGAAGACGATTATTTAGATGAGTTTAAAATTATGGCAAATCAAAAACAGTTATCTATAAAAATAATAGGTAAAAAATTAACAGGTTTTAATTATTCTAAAGGTAAATTAATAAATATTACCTTAATTAAGGTAATTTAAAAAATTATTTTAGAATTACCTTTCTAAAAAAGTAATAATTATTTATATTATTATTCTTACAGTTTGTTTTTATATTATTGAAATGGAGATGGAAATGTTACCAGAGTTATCACCTAAAGTTGTAGATTTATTGGAAAGAGTAAGCAAATTTATGGATCAAAATATTTATCCTAACGAAGAAAAAATTGCAGCAGAGATTGCTGAAGGCGATAGATGGCAGCCATCACAAATACTAGAAGGCATTAAAGCAAAAGCTAAATCTGAAGGTTTATGGAATTTATTTTTGCCAGAAAGTGAACGCGGAGCTGGTTTAACAAATTATGAATATGGGCATTTATGTGAGTTGATGGGCAGAACTCAATTTGGGCCAGAGGCATTTAATTGTTCTGCTCCTGATACAGGTAATATGGAAACTTTAGAGAGGTATGCATCTGAAGAAGTAAGAGATGTATGGATGTCTCCCTTACTAGAAGGTAAAATACGATCTGCATTTGCAATGACTGAGCCGGCAGTGGCTTCATCTGATGCAACAAATATAGAATCATCAATAGTAAGAGATGGTGATGAATATGTAATTAATGGAAGGAAATGGTGGACTTCGGGAGCTAATGATCCAAGATGTAAAGTTTTTATATTTATGGGGAAATCAGATCCAAAGAATCCAGATAAACATAAACAACAGTCTATGATTGTTGTTCCTGCAGATTCAAAAGGTGTAAAAGTATTGCGTCATTTGCCAGTTTTTGGTTTTGATGATGCACCTCATGGTCATGGTGAAGTTTTATTTGAAAATGTTAGAGTGCCTGCAAAAAATATATTACTAGGAGAAGGAAGAGGTTTTGAGATAGCGCAAGGACGTCTTGGGCCTGGTCGAATTCATCATTGTATGAGGTTAATTGGAGTAGCTGAAGTAGCATTAGAAAAAATGTGTAAAAGAACAAAAGAAAGAGTTGCATTTGGGAAGCCAGTGGCAGAGCAATCAGTTACGCAAGAAAGGATTGCTGAGTCAAGAATAATGATTGATCAATGTAGATTATTGACTTTATATGCTGCACATAAAATGGATACTCATGGAAATAAAGAGGCTCGAAAAGAAATAGCTATGATTAAAGTATCTGCACCTAATATGGCATGTACAATTATTGATTGGGCAATTCAAGCTCATGGAGCAGGTGGAGTTTCTAATGATTTTGGTTTATCTAAAATGTATGCTCAATCTAGAACTTTAAGATTAGCAGATGGTCCAGATGAGGTTCATCGTAATCAAATAGCTAGATTAGAACTGAAAAGGCATAATTAATAGGACTTAATTTATGAAAAATAAATATGTTCTAAATATTGAAGATATACCTGTTAAGCAGGCACATGTATTTGATATAAGTAAATTGAATAGCTTTTTAATAGATAAATTAGATAGTTTTTCTGGTATCAGCAAAGTTGGCCAGTTTAATGCTGGTCAGTCTAATCCAACATATGTAATAGAGTCTTTAGATAACAAAAGATATGTATTAAGAAAAAAGCCTCCAGGAAAATTATTACCTTCTGCACATGCAGTAGATAGAGAATATAAAGTCCAAAAAGCTTTATATAAAACAGATGTTCCAGTTCCTAAAATGTATCTTTATTGTGATGAACAGGATGTTGTGGGAACAGAATTTTATATTATGGAATATTTAGAAGGTAGAGTATTTGAGGATACAACGTTACCTGGACATTCTCCAAAAGATAGAACTTTGATATATAATAGTATGAACGAAACACTAGCTGCTTTACACAAAGTAAACCCTGAAGATGTAGGTCTAGAGAGTTTTGGTAGGCCAGGAAGCTATTTTGTCAGACAATTAAAAAGATGGTCGCAACAATGGGAGTTATCAAAGCAGCAAGATATTCCAGAAATGCCTTTATTAATTGATTGGTTATCAAAAAATATTCCTGATAGTGATGAAACAACAATTGTGCATGGAGATTATAGGCTAGGTAATTTAATTTATGATTTAAATGAACCTAAAGTTATTGCTGTATTGGACTGGGAACTGTCTACATTAGGTCATCCTCTTGCAGATTTAGGATATAATTTAATGCTTTATGAAGAAGGCTCAGATGTGCGTTCAGGTTTTAGTTTAAAGAATTTAGATTTAGTAAAACTAGGTATACCAACGAAAGATTATTTAGTAAAAAAATATTGTGAAATGGTAGATAGGGATATTATAAACCCAAATTATTATATAGTGTTCTCAATGTTTAGGAATGTAGCAATTCTAGAAGGGGTTTTAGCTAGAGGTAGAGCAGGAAATGCCTCTTCTACTTTGGCTGAAGAAAAAGGAGCTTTGGGTAAGCCTATTGCAAAAATAGCTTGGGATTTAGTTCAATATAGTAACTTGGATTAATTATTTCTATACCTTAAGTTTTCTCTAGATAAATCAGATATTTTATTACAACCCATAAGCTTCATATCACGTTCAATTTCATTTTTAAAATTACCTAAAGCTTTTTCAACGGCAGGTTGACCTCCGCCTCCGAGTGCATATAAATAATATTTGCCTCCCGAGCAACATTTTGCTCCAACTGATAAGGCTTTTAATACATGGGTTCCTCTTTGAATACCGCCATCACAAATAACATCAAGTTTATCACCAACTGCATCTACTATTTCAGCTAATTGATCGAATGGACTTCTGGAACCATCTAACTGTCTTCCCCCATGATTTGATACCATGATGGCAGATGCACCTATATCTACAGCTTTTTTTGCATCTTCTACGCTCATAATACCTTTCAAACAAAAATGCTTTCCCCATTTTTTATTTATTTCTTCTGCATCTTTCCAGTTCATAGTTTGATCTAGCATATTTGTAAAATAATCTCCGACTGAAATAGCTATATTTGTTCCTGCATTTACAAATTTAGATAATTGAGGCAAATCAAATTTTTCATGAGTAAAATAATTTATTGCCCACATTGGATGGCTAGCAAAACTTACTAAGCTTTTTAGTGTCAATTTAGGCGGACTCGTAAAGCCAGTATGTAAATCTCTTTCTCTATTACCACCAGTTATAGTGTCAACTGTTAGAGCAATTGCTTCATAATTTGCTTCTTTACATAGATCTATCATATGGTTATTTAATCCTTTATCTTTATGGTAGTATAGCTGAAAAAGTTTAGGAGAAGATATTTCTTTGCTCATTCTCATTATATCAACAGTACCTAATGAAGATAAACCTGACATAGTTCCAAATTTTTCTGCAGCTCTTGCAACTGCTAATTCTCCTTCATGGTGAAATAATCTTTGTAAAGCTGTAGGAGAGCAAAATAATGGCATATCTAATTTTTGTCCCATAACAGTTACTGACATGTCTATATCTTTTACTCCAGCTAAAACGTTAGGGACTAAATCACATTCTTCATATGCCGCTGTATTTCTATTTTTGGTAATTTCATCATCAGCACCACCGTCAATATAATGAAATATTGGTCCAGGTAGTTTATTTTTTGCTAATTCTCTAAAATCTTGAGTATTATGACAATCTTTAATTCTTTTAAAAATCATTTTAAATTTTTACCTTTATTATACTTGGGTATTACATAATATAAATTTTAATAAAATTCCATACAAAATAATATAGAATTATTATTTTGGAGCCATTCTAAGAGAACCATCTAATCTAATAGTCTCTCCATTCAACATTTCATTTTCAAAAATATGTTTTACTAAGGCAGCGTATTCAATTGGTTGTCCTAGACGATGTGGATGTAATGTTGAGTCAATAAGAGATTTTTTAGCTTCTTCAGGTAATCCTGCTAGTAGAGGTGTTTCAAAAAGTCCAGGAGCTATAGTGTTAACTCTTATTCTTTGACGAGCTAATTCTCTAGCTATTGGTAATGTCATACCTACAATTCCTCCTTTTGAAGCAGAATAAGCCGCTTGTCCGATCTGTCCATCATAGGCTGCAATTGAAGCTGTATTTATTATTACTCCTGCACTTTTATCATTTTTACTTTCGTTATGTTGCATAACATTTGCCGCAGCTTTTAATGTATTAAATGTTCCGATTAAATTTACATTAATTATTTTGGTAAATAGATTAAGCGGGCAAGTACCTTCCTTATTTAAAACTTTACTAGGACTTCCTATTCCAGCACAATTTACAGTTAAGTTTATAGGACCAGTATTTTTGATAATATCTGAAAAACTCTCTGATACTAAATCTTCATTTGTTATATCTACATTTATATAATTACAATTAGGTCCTAATATTTCTGCTTTTTTAATACCTAAATCACTTTGTATATCTATAATAGTAACACTACCTGCATTTTTAATTATCATATCAGCTGTTGCTCCACCTAGACCACTTGCTCCTCCTGTAATAACTGCATTACAATTACTTAATTCCATATTAGTTCCTTTCTATATTTATGAAGAAAATTGTTCGTTAATAAACTTTTCTTCAAGGCTGCTTTCAGTATCAAATAGCAGTTTAAATGATAATTTCATTGATAGTTTAATGTTAACTGATTTTACATTTCTCACTTCTAGATTTCCTGCTGTTGCGCTTACACCTCTAGTTTTAGGTTCCTTAACAATAAAATCTACTGAAGAAGTCTTAGGTAATAGCGCTCCTCTCCATCTTCTTGGTCTAAATGCACATATTGATGTTAAAGAAAGTAATTTTGAATTTATAGGTAAAATAGGACCATTTGCAGAAAGATTATAAGCTGTGCTGCCTGCAGGTGTAGCTAACATAACTCCATCACATACCAGTTCATTAAGTCGTTTTTTATTATTTACATTGATTATTATTTTTGCAGTCATTCTTGATTGTCTTAATAAAGATACTTCGTTAATTGCTATTCCTTTATGTTTTTTATCATTAATATCTGTGGCTTCCATTACTAACGGAGAAATTTTAGTAAGAATAGCATTATTAATTCTTTCTATGAGGTTTTCTTTTGAGTAAATATTCATTAAAAAACCAATAGTTCCTCTATTCATTCCATATATTGGAAGTTTTTTAATACCATAAGTTTCTATTACATTAAGCAGAAGTCCATCTCCACCTAATGCTACGATAATATCTGCTTTATCAACATTTGTATTATTATATATTTTAGATAATTCTTTTAACGCTTTTTGAGCTTCTTTTGAGTTTGAGGCAATAAAAGCGATTTTATTAAATTTCATTTTAAAATAAACCGTATTTTTAATTATAATATAATTGAAAGTTAACACTTAATAAATTAAGTATAAAGATAAATTTATCCGCCTGTTACACTCATATGTCTTTTGACTGCTGGACCTGAGGCTCTTCTACTAATTTCAAAATCGTGCCCTTTAGGTTTTCTTGAAATAGCTTCTCTAATGGCCTCTTCTAACTCTATTCCTGTTTTACCTTGTTGTAATTCTTTTCTTAAATTTGCAGAATCATCTTGACCAAGACACATATAAAGCATTCCTGTGCAGGTAAGTCTTACCCTATTACAGGATTCACAAAAATTATGTGTAAGTGGAGTTATAAATCCAAGTCTTCCACCAGTTTCTTCTATTTTTACATACCTTGCAGGCCCTCCAGTCTTATATTCACTTTCTGTTAAAGTAAAATTTTCTCTTAGTTTAGCCCTAACCATAGATAGAGGTAAATATTGATCAGTTCTATCTTCAGTAATTTCTCCCATTGGCATAGTTTCTATTATTGTAAAATCATGCCCTTCATTATGTGCCCATTCTATCATACTCTGTAATTCATTTTCATTGACACCTTTTAAAGCTACAGCGTTAATTTTACATTTTAAACCTGCCTTTGTTGCAGATTTAAGGCCATTTAAAACTTTTTCTAAATCACCCCATCTAGTAATTTTTTTGAAAAGTTCCGGGTTTAAAGTATCTATAGAAACGTTTACTCTTCTTACACCATAATTATATAATTGGTCAGAAAACCTTGATAATTGGCTTCCATTAGTAGTTAAAGTTAATTCTTCAAGTCCTGAACCTATTTTTGAACCAAGAGATTTTATCAGAGTTAATACATTTTTTCTTACTAATGGCTCTCCGCCTGTGAGCCTTATTTTTTTAGTGCCAAGATTTATAAAGGATGAACAAAGAGTCTCTATTTCTTCAAGAGATAGAACATCACTTTTTGGAAGAAAAGTCATATTTTCTGCCATACAATAAACACACCTAAAATCACATCTGTCAGTTAGTGACACTCTTAAGTAAGATATAGCTCTTCCAAATGGATCTATCAAAGGGCTAATATCTCTATTTATTTTATCTAATGGTTTATCTAACATACTAATACCAAATACTAAATTACAATATGGTTATATACCACTGTATATAATGGATCAAGAATTACTTTCAATATATATTTTTGTTATGTATAATAAATCTTCTAATAATTAAGAAATAATTATAAAATGGATAAAGCTTCAAATAGTAGAATAGATAACTGGCCATATAATATTTATGAAGTTTTAAAAGATAATAAAATTAAGCAAATAGCTTTTGTTCCTGATGCAGGCCATAAAGATCTTATTGATTATTGTGAAAATGATAAAAATATGAATATGGTTAGTTTAACTTCTGAAGAAGAGGGGGTAGGCTTATTAGCGGGAGCATGGTTAGGTGGAGAAAAGGGTGTTCTATTAATGCAATCTAGTGGAGTAGGGAATTGTATTAATACTATAGCTTCAATAACTAGAGCATGCGACTTTCCTCTTCTTATGTTAGTTACTATGAGAGGAGAATGGAATGAGTTTAATCCTTGGCAAGTTCCAATGGGTAAAGCAACTTTAAAGGTTTTAGAAGCCTTAAATGTCAATGTTTCTAGGTGTGAAGAAATTTATAATGTGTCAGACACTGTCAACGCAATGGTAGGTTTAGCATATAAAACTAATTCTATAAATGCTGTATTACTCTCACAAAAACTCATTGGAGCAAAGGATTTTAAGGATTAAATATGCCAAAATTTAGATTAAATAGACGTCATGTGATTAGCAAATTATTAAAAGAGAGGCAAGATTCTCTTGTGGTTAATGGTTTAGGTGGAACCTGTTGGGATTTAGCTTCTTTAGGAGACAATGATTTTAATTTTTATGTTTGGGGCGGAATGGGAAATGCTTGCATGATAGGTTTAGGATTAGCATTAAGCCAGCCAGAAAAAAAAGTAATAGTAATAACTGGTGACGGTGAAATGTTAATGGGAATTGGATCTCTAGCTACAATAGCATTAAAAAATCCAAAAAACTTTTCTATAGTTATCTTTGATAATGAGTTATATGGAGAAACAGGTAATCAAAAGACACATACTGCTTACAGTACAAATTTATCACAAATTGCAATTGGGGCAGGTATTAAAAATTCATCAATTATTTCATCAGAAGAAGAATTATTATTATTATCTTCAGAGATTCACAAAATTAAAAATTTAACTTTCTCTCAAATTAAAATTAATCAACAACAAGAAGAAATAGTTTTACCTATTAGGGAAGGATCTTATATAAAATCTCGTTTTAGAAAAGCATTATTAGGTGAAAAAATATTATTAGAATAGCTAAAATAATTATCTAGAATGAAGGGAAGTATAAATGAAAGATGATCTTTATGATAAAGGATTAAAGGTAAGAAAAAATGTTTTGTCTTCTGAATATGTGGATAAATCAATTAAAGGAGCTGATAGTTTTAATGCTGAATTTCAAGAATTTATTACTAAGTATTGCTGGGGTGAAATATGGACTAAAACTAATTTAACTAATAAACAAAGAAGCATGAATAATTTATGCATGTTGTCTGCTTTGAATAAATGGCAAGAATTTTCAATACATTTTAGAGGTGCAATAAAAAATGGATGTAGTCTTTCTGAGCTTAAAGATGTTTTATTGCAAATTACAGTATATTGTGGCGTGCCTTGTGGAGTAGAAGCATTTAGGAATGCAAGAAAAGTATTGGAAGAAGACGGAATTGATATAGAAAAAGAATTTTCTCAAAATGATTAAAAAATATGGTTTTATTGGTTTAGGAGACATGGGTAAGCCTATGGTTTCTAATTTATTAAATTCATTAAAAAAAATATTTGTATATGATATTGATAACCTAAGTAATAAAGCTCCATCTGGTTCAATAGTAACCAATTCAATTAAAGAATTAGTAGCTAATTCAGAAATTATATTTATCTCTGTGCCTGATGGCAACGCTGTAAAAGCTGTTATAGATAAAATACTATCTTCAAATTTTAATATGGTTAAAGCTATTATTAATTTATCTACAATTGGGTATTCTGACACTAAAACTATATTAGAAATTTTAAGTAAAAGTAATATAATATACATTGATGCACCTGTAAGTGGAGGCAAGTCCGGAGCGATTAATGGAACAATAACTATCATGTGGAGTGGATCAAAAAAATTATTGGAAAATATTAAGGATGATTTAGAGTGTTTCAGCAAATCAATCTTTTTTATTGGAAAAGATCCGGGACAAGGACAAATTATGAAGTTGTTAAATAACTTTTTATCAGCTGTCGCAATGACAGCAACTTCAGAAGCTATACTTTTAGGCTTAAAAAATAAAATAGATATGAAGACAATGTTAGATGTATTAAATATGTCAACTGGAAAAAATAGTGCAACTTTGGATAAATTTCCTAATAGAATATTAACAGAGACTTATGATGCAGCATTCAAAATAGCACTTATGCATAAAGATTTGCAATTATATTTGACTGAAGCTAAAAATAATAAACTTCCAATAAATATTGCTGAAATTGTACAAGAATATTTTAAAGAAGGAGAAAATAATTTTCCATCAGGAGATTTTACAGAAATCTATAAAGTTATTAACAAAACTAATATTTAGACTATATAATAATTATTTATATTAGAGGAAAGAAATATTGACTGAAAATAATAGAGTTTCTAGCATCAATAATATTGATGATGATCAGTGGAAAGATATTAGATCCGGTGTAATAACTTTATGTAGTAACTTTCCTGGCGAATATTGGAGAGAGCTAGATAGTAAAAGAGAATATCCAGAAGAATTTGTTAAAGCTTTAACTGATGCTGGATATTTAGCTTGTTTAATACCGGAAGAATATGGAGGATCAGGTCTTCCTGTTCATGCTGCATGCGTTATTCTAGAGGAAATACAAAGATCAGGAGGAAATGGCGCTGCTTGCCATGCACAGATGTATATAATGGGAGCATTACTAAGACATGGATCTAAGGAACAGAAAGATAAATATTTGCCAAAAATATCTTCTGGTGAATTACGTTTGCAGGCATTTGGTGTAACTGAACCTGATGCAGGAACAGATACACTTTCTATCAGAACTAAAGCAGAAAAAACAAAAAATGGATATGTTATAAATGGACAGAAAGTATGGACAAGTAGAGCTGAGTATTCTGACTTAATGTTACTCTTAGCAAGGACTTCTTCCAATACTAATTTGAAAAGAACTGAAGGTTTGTCGTTATTTATAATAGACATGCAAAAGGCAAAAAGTAATGGTCTTTCTATTAAACCTATAAAAACTATGATTAATCATGCTACTACAGAGGTGTTTTTTGATGATTTAGAAATACCTTTTGAAAGTTTAATAGGAATAGAAGGGCAAGGTTTTAAATATATTTTAGATGGAATGAATGCTGAACGTATTTTAATTGCTGCTGAATGTATTGGTGATGCAAAATTTTTCTTAGATAAAACCACAGAGTATGCATCTTCTAGAGAAGTTTTTGGAAGACCTATTGGACAGAACCAAGGCATACAATTTCCTATAGCTAGAGCGTATGCAGAAATGGAAGCAGCTGCATTAATGGTTGATAGAGCTGCTAAATTATTTGATAATGGTATTTCCTGTGGTGCCGAAGCAAATATAGCAAAACTATTATCTTCAGAGGCATCCTGGAAGGCAGCAGAATCTGCTATGCAGACATTTGGAGGTTATGGTTTTGCAGAGGATTATGATATAGAAAGAAAATTTAGAGAAACTAGGCTATATCAAACTGCCCCTATATCAACAAATTTAATTTTAGCTTTTATAGCTCAAAATGTATTAGGGCTCAGAAGATCTTATTAGGAGAAAGTATTGAAGATGTTAGAAGGAATATTAGTAGTATCTTTAGAACAAGCAGTAGCTGCACCTCTATGTTCTTTAAGGCTTGCAGAAGCTGGAGCTAGAGTTATAAAAATCGAGAGGACTGAAGGAGATTTTGCTAGATATTATGATAAAGATGTTAAAGGTAATAGCGCCTACTTTGTTTGGTTAAATAGGGGTAAAGAATCTTTAGTAATTGATATAAAAAATACTAAAGATACAGCTCTACTTAAAAGAATAATTTCTTCTGCTGATATTTATATTCAGAATCTAGCTCCTGGAGCTGCAGAAAGAGCAGACTTGGGTTCAAAAGATATGAGGGCTTTAAATAAAAAATTAATTACATGTGATATTTCTGGTTATGGTCAAAGCGGACCTTATAGGGATATGAAAGCATATGATTTATTAGTCCAGGCTGAAACAGGTTTATGTAGTATTACTGGAACTTCTAAAGAAGAAGGAAGAGTTGGTGTTTCTGTATGTGATGTTGCATGTGGAATGAACGCACATTCTTCAATTTTACAAGCTTTATATAATAGAGAAAAAACAGGAAAAGGGACTGGAATAGAAGTTTCATTATTTGATGGTATGGCAGATTGGATGAATGTTCCTTACCTTCAAACTATATATGGGGGTAGGTCTGTTAAAAGAGTTGGTTTATCTCATCCTTCTATTGCTCCATACGGAGCGTTTGAGTCTAAATGTGGAAAAAAAATTTTAATTTCTATTCAGAATGAGAGAGAGTGGATTCAGTTATGCTCCTCTGTATTAATGCTTGAGGATTTATCAGAAGATAAAAGGTTTAGTAAGCCTACACATAGAGTAAAAAACAGAATTGAGCTTGATAAGATAATTTCTAATGAGTTTAGTAAGTATAATAAAGATATATTATTAGAACGTTTGAGAAAAGAAAAAATAGCCTGTGGAGTATTAAATTCTATTAATGATTTAGTAAATCATCCCCAGTTAAGAAAAGTTAAATGTACTATTGGTAATGAAGAGGTGGAACTAATTGCTCCTCCGTCAATAGTCATAGGAGAAGAAAATAATATTAGTAAAGTTCCTGTTATAGGAGAAAATTCTTTTGATATAAGGGAAGAGTTTAATGAATAAGAGTATAGATATAAATTCATGGATAGGTAAATCCATTCAAAATGAAGATTATATTAATGACTTCCCTGTAAAAGCAATGGCATCAGTTTTTGATTATAATGGAGAAGATTTTAATGAAGTCCCATATGGATGGCATTGGTTATATTTTTTAAATTTACCATTACAAAAGAATTTAGGACCTGATGGACATGAAAAAAGAATAGGTTTTATGCCGCCGATAGATTTGCCAATTAGAATGTATGCTGGAGGTGAAATAAATTATTTTAAACCTATATTAATAGGAGAAAATTTAAGAAAAACTTCAAGTATTATCTCTATCGAAAATAAAGAAGGTTCAACTGGTAAGTTAACTTTTTTAAACATTAAGCATGAAATAGCCAATAAAAAAGATATTTTAATAAATGAATTTCAAAATCTTGTATATAGGGAAGATATTAAATCTCAAAAATCTAAATCTGCTTTTGGTATTAAAGCTCCTGATAATTTTCATTATGAAAAATCATGGAAAACTTCGCCAGAAATGCTTTTTAGGTATTCAGCATTAACACATAATACTCATAAAATACATTATGACTTTCCTTATGCTACAGGTGTAGAAGGTTATCCGCAAATTGTTGTTCATGGACCTTTAATGGCCACTTTTTTATTAGACTTGGTAAATGATATAATAAAAAATAAACAAAAACTTATTAGGTTTACTTTTAGGTTAAGAAGCCCTGTTTTTGTCGGGGGAACTATTTCAGCCCAAGCAATTGATACTAATAATGGATTAGATCTTTGGATTAAAGATCAAAATGGCTATCAATCTTTGACTGCGAAAGCAGAAATTATTGACTAATCTAGCATATTAAAAATAGAGTCTAAATTTTTATGAGTATTAGTAACAACATTTTTTAAACTTAACGACATTTCTAAAATAGTATTTACATAAAAGTATGTAGTTTCAATTTTATCATTTAAAAACTTATCTTCTTCATCATTTTTTAGTAAATTATGTGCTTTAATAGCACTTTTAGCCATAATCCAAGCACCAAATATATTTCCACACATATCCAAAAATGGAGTGGCCCCAGATGCAGCATTTCTTTTACTATTCTTCCACATATTTAGAAGTTCATCAGCAGTATTTTCAAGTAAATCAATAGCAAAAATAACCTTTTTCCCAATTTCTACTAACTTATCTTCCTGAGTTTCTATGCATTCTTTTGCATCTTTTCTCATATCACATAAAAACCTTTTAAATACATTTCCATTATCCAGAGTAAGTTTTCTTCTTAATAAATCCAGAGCTTGAATTCCATTTGTACCTTCATATATAGGTAGTATTCTTGCATCTCTATAATGTTGAGCTGCTCCTGTTTCTTCAATAAAACCCATTCCTCCGTGAACTTGAACACCAGTAGATGCGATTAGTACCCCTTGGTCTGTACACCATGCTTTAACTATAGGAGTTAATAGGTCTAAATTTTCTTGAGCCTTAATTTTATCTTCTGTAGATATTGCATTTTTTGATAAATCTAACTCATTTGCAGTAAATAATGATAATGCACGCATAGCTTCAATTCTAGATTTCATATCCATGAGCATTCGTTGGACATCAGGATGATCGATGATTGCTACGGTTCCATCTTTCGAGCCATCTATAGAATTACCTTGTTGACGAGATAGAGAAAAATTAAATGCTTGTTGGAAAGAGCGTTCAGCAATAGAAACACCTTGAATACCTACATTCAGCCTAGCATTATTCATCATTGTAAACATAGCTTTAAGTCCTCCATGTTTTTCTCCAATTAATTCTGCTTTAGCTCCCTCATTATCTCCATAAGCTAATACACATGTAGGACTAGCATTTGTTCCAAGTTTGTGCTCAATAGAGACAACCCTTACATCATTTTTTTCTAATGTTTTACCTTCTTTATTTACTATATTTTTAGGAGATATAAATAAGGATATTCCTTTGCTTCCCTTAGGTGCATCAGGAAGTCTTGCGAGGACT
>Ga0315327_10000513_pt1 | contig 18957 bp, 22 predicted proteins | sample M110032315metaG_FD_203460 | JGI IMG/M metagenome (GOLD analysis project Ga0315327, IMG submission 203460) | Ammonia-oxidizing marine archaeal communities from Monterey Bay, California, United States - M1 100m 32315 | ecosystem: Environmental > Aquatic > Marine > Coastal | place: USA: California... | reverse complement strand
GTCCACATTATAATTTTCGTTGTTATATGCTTTTACAAAGAGTGGCGCAACATTTTCCCTATACTGCTTAGGACCTGGGTGCATCATATCCCTAGCTATTTCAGCATTATCTGTCTTTGATTGTGTGAAGATAAGCTGTGAGCCTCGAAGCAACTCTTTTGAGTCTTCATTGTTCATTGTGGCGCCCCTTGAAAACTGTATTAGTCTGCTGTCTTTACATAACCAGCTTATGGCATCCAAATAGGCCATTTTGTATATATCTGCTTCACGTTTTGATATTTGCATCTTCCAATACTCATAGTATTTCTTATCCCAACCTGTCTCCGAATGCCAATGTCCTATCTGCATTGCTGCATCTCCATACTCCTCGCGATGTTCTCCTTCTTCATCAGGCCACAATTCCTTTCTATTTGGATCCGGAACGTAGAACATTACTGCCTTGGGCTTTATAACAGGTAACCACATTTTAGCAACACGATAAGCAGACTGAATACCTGTGCCTGGTTGTCCTAAATTTATACAGTCAAGGCCTAGCTCTTTAGATACATAATAAGGCCATGTTTGTTCGTAATTAACACCCACACCCATCGTTAAACTGCACCCTAGAAATACTATTGAATTTGGATTCTCAACGAAGTCTTCATCATGTCTGAAACCCCACTGATTAAATCTATAACTGACATTGTCCTCGGTCCAACCCAACTCATTACTTTCTTTTTGCTTACTCCCATACTGAGCTCTATTATCAGAAGGGCACCACTTCTGTGTCCAACCATTAGATAATTCTTGTACTTCAACATCGTCTGGCTCACCAGAGCTTGTTCGGTGGATGTCGCTATATTTACGTCCGGGTCTGTATTTGTGGCAGTACCCGTATTTGTATGCTGGATCCATATTAATCTATTTCAACAGCTTGTGCAAACAGTACCGTAAATCCTTCTTGTTTTTCAAAAACATTACGATAGTATGGTGTGCCGTCAGCGCTTCGCTCTCCACGTTTTACTCTTATCTCTATCAGTGGCATTTTGGTAGTTAGTTTAGATCCTTGTCCGAAGATCATTAGCTTAGGCAAATTCTCTTTTACCACCTTGTTACCAACCTTTTGTGCCTCTGCTACATTTAGTTCTGATACAAGTTCTAAACCTTTAAAGGCCTTCTCTAAGTTACTTGCATCATATTGAATTGCCTGATCTCCTTTTAAGTCTACGAGTTTGAAACCTTCTTCACGTTTTGAGAAATGATATTGTACAAAGCTACTGAACGCGTTTCTACCTTTTGATGTTAGTAGAGCTTTAGGCACTTTCGGTGCCACTTCCTCATAGACTGCCATTATGGCATTAGCGGTATCGTTGAAATGTTCTATTCCTCCCTTAAGCTTATCATAAGACTGCTGAGTCATATTAACATCAATACCAAATGAGTCTTTCCAGAGTTTCTTTTGTACATCTAAGGTTGTGCCTCCCATTTGGCCAAATTGTTTTACACCATCTACTTTAAGTGATATCTTTAGGAAATCAGGCCCTGATAAATCACCAGCATGGTCTGTGACTTGTACTCTAACATCTACCTTTGTTCCTTTTTGATCTGTTTCGCCGTCTGATAGTACAATGATACTATTTTTAACACCATTGCCCCACACTTCTGCAACCAGATCTACTACATTGACTGAGTTAGCATATTTGATGGAAGCCTCTACAATTTGACTCCACATAGGCCATAGCTTGGGGTTTTTGACAGCTCGCCAATGAGGCTCGCCTATTTGATATTTAAAGACGAGATCATCCTTTATCGTCGTTCCCTTATTAGGAGACTCCAACGTGATAGTGTTATTATTGATTTTACACAGCTCCATTATTGCTTTAATCTCTGTCTCACCGATCCTGGTATGGTTGCCACACCCTGCTTTAAAGCGAGCTACTATAGCAGCAGAGAATAATATTTCTGCTATGTTTCCTCTATTGTAGTCCTTTCTTCCATTAAGTTGATACTCCGGTGTTTTCTCTAACTTGCCAAGAGGCACCAGCTCTTCATCTTGTAGTATTAATTGGTTATAAGATCCAGACTGGATAAGTCTTACCAAAGTCTGGCCAGGGTTTGCATTACTCATTAATGAGGTAATTGATGTTGCTTTAGCTGTTTTTGCGTTTTGTCCTGTGACTACTCCAATGATAATCTGATCAGTTGCAAACCCACTTAAGGAATGTCCTTCGTTATTAGAACATTTGTCTAGAAATACTCCTGGCCTGAACCCAGCATATTTAAGAAAGTCTGCTTTTGCCATTGTTGCCATATTATCTCTCCTTGTTTATATACATTATGAAGCCTGCACTACCAATTGTCAAGCCCTTTACTGTATTTATATTATAAATAATAACATGATTAGTAGTATGTCAGAAAAGGAGAGACGTGTTCTCTTTGCCAAATTAGCACAATACGCCTACTATCCAGAGAAAACAGGAGCTAAGTCCGGTAAACGGAAAGGGTTCACTAAGTATAATTTCTTTGATATAGACGGTGCCCAATGCTATGTGTTCTATAATAAGAATGATATTGTCATTTCATGTAGAGGAACACAAAAAGATCATGGTGCCATGAATGATATCATAGCTGACTTACAAGTTTTTAAATCCGACTCTGTCTCTGGTAATAAAATCCACCAGGGTTTCAAGGAAGAAGTAGATAAGATTTATGATCTTGTAGAATCGCTTGTTGATAAAATAACACATGGTAAGAAGATATGGGCAACAGGCCACAGTTTGGGCGGGGCAATGGCTACTATTCTAGCTCAACGATTAGAGTTCACGGGTGGACATGATGTCGACACATTGTACACCTATGGTTCACCTCGAGCAGGCGGACCTCAATTTAGAGCATGGTGTGATAAACATCTTAATCATCAGAGATTCGTTAATAATAATGACGTGGTACCTTGTTTGCCTAGTTGGATATGGTACAGGCACACAGGTGACTGCTATTATATTAAATCAACTGGAGAGATTACTCGCTTAGGCCGTTGGTCTACAGAGCGTGTAAGAGATAAAGGTTGGTCCTTATTAAAGACGATATTGAAGGGTCGATTGGATTTTGTGGCTGATCATAATATTAAAGATTACATTCAGCATCTAGAAAATGATAACCAAAACTAAATAGGAGAAGACGACATGAATACAGCAATTCAATTCGTAAAAGACCGTATTGCCGAGCGAACTAGCTGGGACGGCGGTGTAATTATTGGTGTCTCTCTAGCAATCATAATGTTTGGCGGACTTGCAAAAGTTGCAGCCTGGGTAGCTTTAGGCTACGGCATATGGACGCTAGTTAAAGGCGAGTAATTACCGACAGATCAATAGGACCAAAAGGGGCTAATGTTAGTTGACTTTAGGTCCTATTTCTGTCATAATAGTAGTTAGAAATCGAGAAATCGAGGAGATTAAATGACAGAATATACCGACAAAGTAGCAGCAGTTAAGTTGCAACGAGAACTGGATGAGTACGCAAAAGGAGTTAGTTATATACATGCCAATGGTGGTGTGATTGAGACTAAATTCAATAATGGCGATATCCAATATCAATACACCCGTGGTCCTAAAGAGGGACAAGTTGAATGGCACCGTGAGAACTTAACCAATTTATCACTATTAGATAAAATGGAAAGAGCTCTTGCAGACAGAAAGTATAAATATTCAAAATGAATATGCAGTCAGACTTTACAGTTATATCTACACCAGAGCCCGAAGTGGACAGAATCGCAGAGGTTATTAAAAGACTAAGCGGTCCTGCCTTAGTGGAACTAGGTAGATTATTAGCTGATGACTACATGGCGGATAAACTCGCTCCCATTTTAGAATATGAGATGAGGGAGAGAGATAATCCCTTATTAAGAATAAATGATGTACCCTCAGAGGACTAGAACATGCACCCAGCCAATACCATTAAGGTATGCGGTGGACTAGCAAAACAACGAGCGATAGCTACAGATGTTGCAGCCCATTGTATAGAAAGTTTACTACCTAGACACAGAACTCTATGGCTCGAGATTGAATTCCGTAATCTTGGGCGAGACAACGTGCTAGGATATTGTTATAAAACTGATCATCACATATACACATTAGAATTAGATAAATTCCAAAGGGTTTATGATCTTATTCTCACCACGTGTCATGAAATGGTTCATGTCAAGCAAGGTGTGAGGAAAGAACTTACAGAAAGTCATTTAAAACAGTTTTGGAAAGGTGTAGAACATCCTGATAGAGAAGCAAACCACGTTGGGCCTAAACAACCATGGGAACGTGAAGCTTGGGATATGCAAGAGGAGTTGGCTCATTCCTATATAAGGAATACAGGCAATAGTGTGAGATATGTTAAATCAGTGGAAGAACGATGCATGGAATTATATTAGGCGGACACTTAGAACGCGAAGACACAAGCGAATCTAGGAATCAACTAACCCGTCAAGAGGAAAAGGACAAGCCAGACTACTGGCCTAGTATCAAACGTTCAGCAGGTGGACATAGGATAGCCACATGGATAAGAGAACATGACTGGGATATAGAAGTTATAGACTTTTGGCCTGCCTGGAGTCGTGAAGAACTCGTAGAACTATTCGAAAAGAGAGTAAGAAAAGACACAGTTTGGGTGGGCTTGTCTGCTATGTTTCCACTAGGTGGATCAGGCATAAAGAATCAGAACAAAGTGTTAGAGATCATGGATAATATACAACATCTTAGGACACTCTATCCTGACCTAGTCTTTATAGGAGGCTCACAAAACATATCATCTACATTGGGTTATCACTTAGACTATTATGTAGGAGGCTTTGCAGAACATGGCATAATAGAATTATTGAAGATGATAACAGGCCAAACACATAATTGCATCGTACACGACCGAGAGTATTGGGGCAAGAAATGTAAGGTAGTAGAATGTAGAAGGGATTACCCTGCATGGCCAATGCCAGACGCTCGTATCACATACGAAGAAAGAGATTTCATGAGATCAGATGAGATGCCAATGATAGAACTAGCACGTGGTTGTAGATTTCAATGTAAGTTCTGTTCATTTACAGTATTAGGAGTCACGGGTGATCACAGTAGGTCTGCAGATAGTTTAAGAGAAGAGCTAACAAGAAACTATGAACTCTGGGGTATTAACAAATACACAATATCAGACGAAACAATAAACGACAGTCCTGAGAAACTAAAGAAGCTGGCAGATGTTATTAGAGCTCTACCATTTGAAGTACATTTGGCAGGATATATGAGAGCAGATCTATTAGTAGCGAAACCATCAACATGGGAGGACATTTGGGACATGGGATTATGGTCTCACTTCTATGGCATAGAGAGTTTTAATCATGCCTCCTCCAAGTATGTAGGTAAAGGTATGCACCCTGATAGATTAAAAGACGGCTTATTAAAAGTACAAGATTGGTTCCAAAGCAAAGGAAGATACAGAGCAACACTATCTACAATTATAGGCCTTCCACACGAAACACGAGAGACATTTTTAGACGGAAGGGATTGGGTTATGAAGAATATGCCAGGCCATAGTTATAATTTCTATCCGCTACACATAGGCGATGGTGACTTACATGCCATGGCAACTAACCCTAGTGAATTTGATAGAACAGCCTGGACATCAGGAGTATTTGAAAGGAAAACACTAGACGAGATGGGTTATAACCTAGACGAGATACCAGACTCCTTAAAAGATCAAGTGGAGTTTTACATGCAGTCAACAGGTGTAGCCAATTGGTCTCACGATACGATGGATTTGTGGCAGGCATTTAAAGTATTTGCAGAGATAGCCTCTGAACCTACTATGGCAAAGAAGTTAGCCCCTGGGATATTCTTTTATCATAGATATTTAACTGGCGGAGCATACTCATTAGACGATATGATGAAGACATTTGATGAGATAGAGCCACTAGGCAAGAAGCAAGTAGACCTACACAAGGGAATTATCAACGAGTATAAACGAAAGAAACTGGAGTGGAATGATGTTAAATGAAGGACAACTAATAATATTAGCGATATGCGCTGTAGGCATGTCCTATAGAGCATACAAATTAGGTATTAATGCAGGCATTGATAGGTATATAGAGTATTGTAAAGATATGTCTAGAAAACATAATGGAAAGGTTTTAATGCAATTCCATGGCAACGACATACATTTCCTAGATCCTCTAACCTATGATAAAATAGTTTTAGATGCTATTGCCAAAGCGGCAGAACATTCAGATGATGACCCATCCTGAACGATATAATGATAAGGAAGTATTAAATACTTATCTGGAAACAGGTGGGCTGACACTCTACATGCACGGACCCATAGGAGTCAGATGCTTTGAGAATTTCTTTTTAAACGTAGGAGTCCAGACCACACTAGCATTTATCAAACCGTTCCATTGGCGAGAGCTAACCAAACAATTTGTAAAGAAGGAACACATACTGGTCTTAAGAGATCCTATGGAACAACATCAACATGCAGCCTATTTAAATGCTATGAGCTTAAATGCTATTAATCAAAAGAGAGATAATATGTTTTATCATACACATCTACAGCCCTATTTGATGACAGTTTATAAGGCAGAGTTTGATTTCTATATACCATTTGAAAAGATATCAACCTACTTGTTTGATTATCAGCCTCCTCCTGCTCCAGCAATGGCATCAGGACAGCTATTTGATATAGCAGATGAGATAACAGCATACGAGTATATAAAAGAGAATAAGATGGAACTAACGGTTCCACAGTGGAGAGATTTAATTATGAGAGGCCAATTAGATGTTTAGATATATTATATTATTAGTGGTTTTTATTACAGGATGTTCTAGTGGTGGAGGAACAATGGTTCAACCCACACAAACGGCCACGGTTGTGAAGTCTACACCTCCTGCACATTCCTTTATACCCTTTGAGAAAGAGACACACGTCTATGACTTAGAAGATGTAGAAACGACGGTAACATATGGTGTAGGAGAGTATCAGCCTCCTGAGAATTTCAATAAGACAGAGAAATATAAGATAGCGGAGTATGGGTTCTTTCAGATAACAGCACAGGGCCTACACGACGGACAACAGCGAAATGATGATGAGGCATTACCCTCACAGCCTTGGGATCAGGACGGAGAGATATACAGAGCAGACTTAAACGGCGATGGCTGGGAAGATTTCTTTTACATGGAGCATTGGGAAGGATCAAGGGACGATCAACCCAACAGCTATCTCTGGGCCTTTTATAACAATGGCAATGGACAGTTTAAGCCTGAGAAGATAGGTTGTATAGGCCATGGTGACTTAGATTATAAGACAGATGCCTCACATGCTTGTGGCTTTGTGTCTCACTTGCAACGACCTTTAGTAGGAGATTTTAACGGCGATGGCATAGACGATTTTTATAAGACATCCATATTATATCTGAGTGGCGCTAACGGCCATGAGAACAAGAGTTTCCAATTGCCTGACTTCCAATTTACAAACCATGCAGTATATCCTGGAGACTTATCAGGAGCCTGGACACATGACAATTATGCAGGTGATGTAGATAACGATGGTGATTTAGATATATTCGGTATATACACAGATGAGAGTGTGGGCTGGACAATGATGTTAAACGACGGCAACGGTGTGTTTACACCTAACCATAATTTCAATTACGAGCCTAACCTATGGGCAACCACAGCAGCTATAGGAGATTTTAACAACGACGGCCATGGAGATGTAGCAGTAGGATGGTTCAACCCAATAGACAGCGCAGGAGCTGTGTTCTGGAACAACGGCAATAACGACTGGCGTGATAGTAGAACAGAGCTTCCAGCTAACTATTTTGGCACTAACGGCAATGCTAACGACATGGAGGCAGTAGATTTTAACAACGACGGCCATTTAGATATACTGCTAGCCAGCACAACACACGAGCCTTATTACTCTGGTAGAGCTATACAGTTCTTTCAGAACATGGGTGATGGCACATTTACAGATGTGCTGCAGTTTGAGGAAGGCAGTGGTGATGGCGAGATGCAGTTATTAGACTTTGATCACGATGGAGATTTAGATATTGTGGACGTCGTGGACGGTACCTATGTCCTGATTAACAACACCGTTGGCAAGTTTGTGAGTTATGATATATACAGCGACTTTCCTGGTGTAGGCACTGAAAGCACGTTCTCGCCTGTGGAGATAGACAACAAATACTTCTACGATTTTATAGGCATTCATCAGATATATGACGGTGATACCTCAATCAATACATTTTATCAGGTACTAGATCCGCCAGCACAAATGGCGAAAGACATTCTAACGAAGCCTTCAGGATATGCAGACGTGGCATCACACAACAAGCTGTTATATTCAAATCTCAGGCACACGCAGTTAGATGGCCACAACGATTTAGTGATAACGAACAACGGTATGCTAGGCTTTGATATTGAACTAGGCTCTACCCATCTGGGTGTTGGGTATGCAAAGAACAATAGAAAAGCGCATAATCAAACGGTATATTTTGGCACAGGCCAAGCGACTATCGATATGAACACATATACGATATACGCTGAACGCTTGTGGAACAAAATGCGCTTTGGCTTAGCATACTATTCTACACACGTCGACTCCTTTAGCGAGTATGGCAGCGCTTTTGATGTACGCGTAGACGATTTCCGCTTAGAAGATATAGAAGTATTTGCTGATATACGTCTCCCTTATGGCTTCCACGCAGGCATCAGCAGTTATAGAAGTATAGGCAATAACAACATCCGTTTCGAAGGCCTAAACTATAAATACAACGACAGCGACATCAGATTCAGGATAGGATATGAAAAGAGATTCTAAAACAATAGCCCTTAAGCGGAGATCACCCGTCAAGAAGTTTATGGATAAACTCCATAAGCCTCGCACACACGCGGACAAGACCAAGTATAAGCGCCGATCTAAATACCCAAAGGACGATACTGAGGACACCACTTAGTAGATTACATACGCATAGGAACAATAAATACAGAACATAACAACCCATTACTCTAACGCACAGAGTATATTTCAAAGTATTACGGAGTAAGCACGAGGCAGACATGAAAAGAGACTTTCCAGATCAATCATATTTAGATGTAGAACATTGTCGCTATTGGGGACATGACGAATACTCAAACAGGAAAGCCATAGTCCTGAAGAACGCTGAGGGCTTTTACGTCAAATGCTATGAGGATAAAGACATGGTTAAACGAGTAGATGTATATAATCACGCAGAACGATACGCAGAGGACACAGCAGAAAACTTTGTACTCGGCATCCTAAACGCATAGAGAGGCATAAACCACATGAACGAACTATTAACAGTAGAGATAGACAGTAAGAACTATGATAGTCTGATAGATCTTCTAAATGAGAGTAATCTGATAGTAGAGATATTACCACGAGCTAAACAGACGGTAGTAAGAACAAAAGAACCAATTGATGTAGTATGTCTAACAACAGATTATAACTCAATGGCAGAGGACATGAAGATAACAACGAAACGTCCAACATCAGAAGGCATTGCAGGGCCCGGAGTCTCATTTAACTATAGTATATCCGAAACGGTTTAACACATGGTTATCGAGGAAATGGGTATATTTACAGCGGATATTGTGTTCGTTGTAGTGTTATTATTAGGAGGCCTATTGATAAAAGACAGTAATTATAGGACTCCCATGCTTGCCTGCGCGGCTTTGTATCTATTCTTTACATGTCTATGGCATCTATACGCGCCAATGCTAGCATATTATAGTCCATAACCGTACACAATAACACACATCTACACACTATTCTAAACTTGAATAGCTATTTGTAGACTCTATAGCATTTGCATAGATGTAACCAGGCGCCAACCAGAAGTCAAGCCCCCAGGCTACCGCGCCATTCAATCTCCCCAGCAGCAGCGGACCAGAGCCACCGCGTAACACCGATAGAAAAGACGTCGGTGCGTCAGAATTCGTCGCAGATAGTCACAAATTGCTTGACATATGGTTCCAAAGATGTCATAATAGTAGTATAAAATGAAGAAACAGAGGAAAAATACATGAGTCACCCAGTTAATGACATGATCATGGAGAGCATAGGCGACGACGTTGCAGAACTCACCACGACACAGATAGCGGATGAGCTAGGCCTAGCAGTAGATGCTTTAACGCTTAAGCCATTTGCAGATACACCACCACCGTCAGTAGGACAAGAGATCTTGTTCACGGGGTACGACATATACACTTATGATGAACTAAGCGAGAAGCTATGCACTAAGCGATTGGAAGAGTGGCCTGACGGCCCTATTTGATACCACCACTGACGTCCTAAGTTAGAAGGAAAGACCGGACGTCGGTATCGCCATGAGTACGTCATAGAGACCCTCAGACAGGGGCCTATACCACCACTAACCACCGGTAACCCATGGGCCACCACCCACCGGGACAACCACTACCCACCCGCCATAGGGTCACAGAAACCTATACAAGGCATCAGAACCCATAGGGTAACAAAAACCTATACAAGCGAAAGAGGCCCTCATAGAGAGCCATAGGGTATAAGAAACCTTTACAAGGAGAGTGAGGGGGCTATGAGAGTAAGGGTACTAAAGACATACACGGGTAGCAATGAGAGCCAGGCCTCTAGATTGCTGTTACACGCCCCGGTTCGCAGGCTAAGGCTGCTTAGTACTCGGGGGTTATGTGAATAGGGTATAGTCATCAGGTCTATATTAGCTTATGCGTTGGATTCCAAAGCCGTCTAATGTAAGCTGTTCTGAGACTTCCTCGACCTGTAGAGGCTCTAAGTCCTCATTGGAAGTAGACACGAGCGTGCCTTGGCCATTGAGTATTTTGTTCTCTGCCTCATCGGCTGTGTCAGCCTCGACAGTCCATTCCGTTGTGCACATCACTTCATTGGTTGCGGTTATTTCAAATATCATAGTTTAAGTCCTCACTTTTATTTTAAACATATACATATGATAACATCTATTGAACCATAGGTCAAGCGCTTAATCAGTGTACACAAGCGGAGCTAAAGAGACAGGGTGGAGCTAAGGAGCTATAGAGTCTAAAGAAGCAGTCAGAGTCTAAAGAGCCTAAGCATATAGAGCACGAGCAGTCAAGAGCGTGCGTAGTGTGTGAGTGCTTAGCGCGTAGTGTGTGCAGTCTAGAGGAGGCCAAGCATGCAGACCAGGCCTTGAACCCTCAGGTGAGCTATGGAATTCTTAGAGAGGGTGCTGGTATAAAAGGCTATATAGGCCACATCTCTTTTTCTTTTAAATTTTCCTAGCCAAAAAAGTACGCCAAAAAACCCTTGTAGAATCGTGGTATTGCGGGCGTATATACTAGATCTAAAGGTGTCATAAAAACGTGAAAAAACGCAGTATTATGAAAACTACGAAATTCCGGTACCAAAAAAACTTTAGTCCAAAAGGCCTATTATGGTATGCTACTCGCTTGTTTTATGGTGCTTAGTACCGTATAATATACATATGAATAAAACTAAAGAACTCGTATTTGCCTCGTGTAAAGACATTAATGGAACGATTGAATACATAGCAGGCTCTACTGAAGATGAAATAGAAGTATATTGCATGAATGGTGTATTAGGCGATGAAAAAGCTATAATAGCTTGGTATGGTAATCCTACACCGATTATGGTATCTCATCACTTTAAATGGATTGGTAAAGGCAAACGTCCAGCAGTTATGAGTATTAGTAGACCTTTTGATTATAATATAGGAGCACCTCATGTTGATACGTCGTTTTAAGAGAATGTTAAGAAGTGGGAAGTTATTCTTCACGGATTTGGTAATATTGTTTACATTATTTGTCCTCATACCTTGGTTTATCTTCTATATACTATTATAAATAAGTTTACACTCAGGACCCTTTATAATGAAGAAAGACACGAAAACAACATTATTACAATATGGTACCATTATATCAGCCCTTGCAGTTTTAACGGGTTTTATGTATCTTATTGTTAAATACCCTCCCGCTATTCCACTACCTATAGACGGTGATAGACCACCGGTTTATTCCCCTTATCCTGGCGTTGAATTGGAATATCGTTTGTATCTCGAGTCTCGGTTGCTAGAGTATAGGAGAACAGCATGACAAACTTTAACTACGATCGCTTTCTATTAGGTCTCGCAGGCCTCTTCGGTGTAGCGATTTTATATGAACCCGTCTATTGGGCGGTACTTAACTTATGGTGTATGGGATATGGCTTCTTTTATTGATAGAATGAATAACTTACTGCGTAAACTTCGTTGGTCCAAATCCAAGCCCGTTAAAGAGAAGAAGAACGTTTCTCTGAAAGGCTGGAATGGTATTTATCGAGAAATGCTTATAGATACTATGAACAAGGAAGATAAGCCAATCCATTTTCAAGGAGACTTGTTAAATGGTTGGGAACACGATGGCGAACCGATGCCTAAACACTGGCACAGTAATTATTTCCCTCCAGATGACACTTCATGAAAATTGCCGTTGTAAGCGGTGGTTTTGACCCTTTACACTCAGGACATTTACGATTATTCACCGACGCTTCCGAAATGGGCGATCGTTTAGTCGTATGTCTTAATAGTGATGATTGGTTACAACGTAAGAAAGGCAGTCCTTTTATGCCTTTTGATGAACGACGTAAAATACTATTAGCATTAGAAGTAGTAGATGATGTAGTAGAATTCGATGATAGTGATGGCTCTTGTCGTGAAGGTCTTAAGCAAATAAAAGAATGGTACCCGTCAATATCAGATAGTATTATATTTTGTAATGGTGGAGATCGTTTAGGCAACAATATACCCGAAAAAGATGTTGAAGGCATTAACTTTGTATATGGAGTTGGTGGTTATTCCAAAACAAACAGCAGTTCTAAGATATTACAGATAATTAAAAAGCGTTGGGGCAAGTATAGAGTATTATTCCAAAATGAGAATACAAAGGTTAAAGAACTTATCATAGAACCCGGTAAAGGGATAAGTTATCAACGACACTTCAAAAGATCAGAGATTTGGTTTATAAGTAAAGGCCGTTGCACAGTAAAATACGCCAAGACAGACAAAGATGAATATGCGGTACACGAACTACAAGAAGATGACGTATTTACAGTTAGAAAAAATGAATGGCATCAAATAACCAACGATCACTTCTTCCCATGTCATATAATTGAAATACAGTATGGTGATGAAATGAGTGAACTAGATATCGAGCGAGATGAAGACATACTCTGATTTTATAAAAGAACATGTATTTAACGAAAGTATAGCTGGAAAGTCTGTATTAGAGTTTGGATCATTTGGTGGCCACATAACCCATATAATAAAACAAGCCGGTCCTTCATCAATTTACACAGTAGATCCTGCACCACACGTAGGTGGTGTCGATCATGACTTTAAAGGGACGGCAAATGATTTCTTTAAAATGGGAAGTAACCCATTAAATCGCCAAGGGGCTTCTTTTCAACGTTTTGATGTAGTAGTATGTATGGGTGTGTTATATCACCTACACAGTCCATATCATCTATTAGAACAAATTATTAATAGGATTAAACCAGAGAAACTTATCGTAGAGACAGGTGGCTCTTACAACGATCATTGGGCACCTAAGAATTGGCAATGGGAACAAAAAATAGAAGATGTTAATACTCTAGGTAACGCATACGCTGATGAAGGAGTATATTATCCTATTAAGGTTTCACTAAATAAAGGTAGGGAACAAATGGTACAGGCAATTGAAACCACGCCTTACAAAATGGATAAATACTTTGTATATAAAGATCATGATCTAGAATATAAATTAAAGTATGAAAAAACTAAAAAAGATATGTGGATAGGAGTATTTAATGAAATCATATGATGCAGGGTCAACTGTAACAATAACACCCTCAAGCAAGTTAGAAACGTTTGGAGATATAGAAACACTCTTAACAGGTACACAGCAGAAGATAGGCTTTATAGGGCTAGGTAAGCTAGGCCTTCCATGTGCTGAGGTAATGGCAAAGAAACATGACGTTACAGGTTATGACATTGTTAAAGCAAACACAGACAGGGTAATACAAAAAGACACCATAGCTGAATGTGTTGCCGATAGAGAAATAGTATTTGTGGCGGTTCCAACACCCCACGATATGGCTTATGATGGCAAAGCACCTACTGCACATCTAATGCCCAAGGATTTTGACTATACAATAGTTAAAAATGTATTAAAAGAAGCAAATGAGTTTATGGATGATAGTCAGTTACTTGTTTTAATATCAACAGTATTGCCAGGCACAACTAGGCGTGAGTTTATAAACCTAGTTACTAATCCACGGTTTGTTTACAATCCTTATTTAATTGCTATGGGTACAGTAGCCTGGGACATGGTTAACCCTGATATGGTTATGATAGGCACAGAAGATGGTGAGAAAACAAAAGATGCTAATGAATTATGTAATTTTTATCATACTATCATGGAAAACAATCCTACATACCATATAGGCACTTGGGACGAGTGTGAATGTATTAAAGTCTTTTACAATACGTTTATCAGTATGAAAATAGGTTTAGTTAATATGATACAAGATGTTGCTGAGAAACAAGGCAATATTAATGTAGATGTTGTTACAAAGGCATTAGCTAGTAGCAAACAACGTCTTATGAGCCCAGCTTATATGAAAGCAGGCATGGGAGATGGAGGAGCATGTCACCCAAGGGACAATATAGCTCTACGTTATATGGCAGAGAACTTAGACTTAGGTTATGACTTATTTGACTCTATTATGAATGCTCGTGAGATACAAGCTGAAAACTTAGCAATGGTATTAGTCGAGCAGTCTGACGAATCAGGACTTCCCATATTACTAAATGGAATAGCATATAAACCTGGAGTTGAATATACAGCAGGTAGTTATTCTTTATTGGTAGGACATTATTGTAAAGAAATGGGAAATGAAGTAATAGAAATAGATCCTTGTGTAGCAGAAGCAAATGGTGTAATGACAGATATTGCCGGTAAAGGATTAACTTACGAGGCCGTTGTACTATTATCACACCCAGAGCTATATGTTGATCTTACATCAAAAAGTATTGTCGTTGATCCTTGGAGAGAATACAAAAACCCTGACCATACCGTTATCCACTATGGAAACACGAGACAAAATACCGTATATAATTAGTTGGCTAGAAGCTTACTCAGATAAAGGATTTGTTGTAGGCATATCTGGTGGGATAGATTCGGCTGTAACATCAACCCTGTGTGCAATGACAGGCCGCCCCACGATATTAGTCTTTATGCCTGAAAAATATAATAGCAAGGGCATTACACTAGCAGAGACTCATATGCACGAATTGAGTCTTCGTTTTGATAATATTAGATCAAAAACAATAGAAATCAATCAATTAATACACAATTTTAAACTAATGATGTCGAGGGTAGACTGTGATAACGAACATGCCTTAGCAAACTCCAAGTCTAGATTCCGTATGCTAACGTTATACCAAATAGCACAAGCAAATGATTTATTAGTATGTGGTACAGGAAATAAAGTAGAAGACTTTGGTGTAGGGTTCTTTACAAAGCATGGTGATGGTGGTGTTGATATAAGCCCCATAGGTGACTTAATGAAATCAGAAGTATATGAGATGGGAACACAACTAGAAGTTAATGAGGCAATAATTGAGGCCACACCCACAGATGGTTTGTGGGCTGATGGACGAACTGATGAAGATCAGTTAGGTATAACTTATAATGAGGCTGAATGGGCTATGAGGGTTGATTACAATAAAATAGATATAAAATCATTAGACCCAATATCTAAAAGCAAATATGACATATACAAGGAATGGAACACTAAGAACTCTCACAAAATGAAGCCCATCCCTGTATGTATTATTCCACGTCATTAAGTGGATTTTCTAATATAGTTTGTATTCTTTCTTCTAGATCTTTACGCATATCTCTAATGTCTGTGTCCATCTCTTTAAATCTATCTTGCATTTCACGCTCCATTTCGTAAACATCGTTACGAATCTCTCGTTGCGTAGCTGCTGTAGATGTCTCAACATCTCGAGTTAGTTGGCTAGATATTCTTATATCTTCCCTTAACTCTTCTCTTATTACATCAGTTATACCTTGTAGCTTTTCTACTTCTGCTATTATTGTAACAGGATTAACTTTTGCTAGTTTTGCTTCTGCGTCTAGAAGTCTATCATACAATTGAAACCCTCCCCAGAGGCCTCCAACTATTGAGCCTAATAAAGGTAGGATAATAAGCCATTGACTTCCTCCTACTTTAAGACCTTTATATTCTACTTCTGCCATTTCTTACTCCCTATTGTATTGACTATCAATCATTTGTTGTAATTTGCCTTGGGTTCTACCCGCCATCATATAAAAACTTAAATCATTATCTTTAACTTTATTACCAGGATACATTGTTTTAGATATATACCAATCATCTTTATCTGATAATTGCTCTTGTCCGGTATAATCACTGAACCCTGAACTATAACCTATAAATGCAACTGTTGCTGTTTGATCCACATCAAACCCTCCGCCTTGTTGTACTTGACCTAATTGTGCTTGTAGGTTTTGTGCTGCCACTTGTGAACCCATTCTATCAGCTAGTGATTCAACAGCTGTCGTAACTTGTTGTTCGTCTATAGTAGGTGGAGCAACATCAAACTTAGCAAAGTCTGGTTGTTGGTTACTTAAGAATTGTCCTATAGATTGTCCTGTTCCTAACGCATCATCAAACGAACTTTCAAAGTTTTGATCTGCTACAGTAAAGTTAGAACCATCATCAAAAGTCAACTCTTGTTGCTCTTCTTGTGTTTCTTGTTGTTGTTCAGCCACTTCAAAGGCAGTTACCGCCGGCCCCGAATCTACTATTTCTGCTGCTTGTATCTGTACTTGACCTGTTGATTGTTCTTGTTGTTCTATAACGAATGTATTACCTGTAGATTGTACTATTTGTTCTTGTTGAGAACTCGTAGCCACAACACTACCAGAATTAGAACTACTACCACTTGAGTAAGAGTTTGCATCAAAACTACCTCCTGTACTACTATTTGAGCCATCATCTAATTGTTCTTGTATAACTTGGGCCACTTGTTGTTGTTCTTCTTGTGTTCCACCAAAATCTATTTCAGCTACTGCTGCTTGTGAACTACTAGAACTAGATGTTTGTGATACCGCCTGTTGTATCGTCTGTTGTTGTTGCTCTTCTTGTTGAGCCATTACAGTGAACGTCTGTTGTTGGTTACTTATGCTTGGACTTTGGCTTTGTGAGTTAGATGCTATGAATCTTGTGCTTTTGTCTTCTTCAACTTCTTCTTCGTCTTCTTCAAAGAACTCTTCCTCTCTTTCTTCGTTAATAAGTTCTTCTAATTCCTCTTCGTTTATTAGATCCTCGAAAGCCTCATCTTCTTCTATATAAAGATCTTCTTCTTCGTATGTTTCCTCAAACTCCTCAAATACTTCATCTTCTTGAGACTCTAAGGCTTCTACCTCATAATCCTCTAACACTTCTTCATATATCTCATTTTCTTCCTCTGGCACCCACTCTTCTTCAACGAATATCTCAACACCGACTTCTTCTTCTAATATATAAATCTCTTCTTGTGTAAGGTTTTGTGCTATTAACTCCTCATCAACATATAGTTCTTCCCAATAAGTTTCGGGTATAAAACCCTCTTCGTCAAACGCTACTTCTTCTCCATACCACTCATCTACTTGTTCTTGGCCAAATTCTTCTAAGTCTGCTTCGTACCACTCAGCATCTGTTAAATATACTTCCTCATAAACTTCTTCTTCGAAATATTGTTCTTCTTCATACGCTTCCTGTTCTAACTGCCATGCAAGTTCTTCAGCTTCCATTTGTGCATACATTTCCGCTTCTTCTTGCATTCGTTGTTCTTCTTCTTGTTGCCATGCTAGTTCTTCTGCAGCCCATATGGCTTCTTGTTGTTCGTCATATTCATCCATACCTTCATCAATGTTTGTCCAATACTCTTCTTCTGTTGATGTGCCATAGTCTATATAACCTTCATCAGAGAATTGAACATCATTTCCATACCATTCGTCTACGTTTTCCTGTCCAAACTGTTCGACATCAAGTGCATACCAATCAGCATCTGTAAAGTCTTCACAAGCATTTTCAAAACAAGGATCATTAGGGTGTATATATTCATCATTGTATTCATCATACCACATGTCTTCTTGTCCTAAGGCATTTCCGTCATCATCATAACCATACAAGGAATATCCACCATGGCCATCAGGTTCACCCAGGCCATCATCATAGCCATACTGATTTTCATCGGTTCCATATATAGCATCTTCTAATGCTTGTTCTTGTGCCAAAGCAGCCGAGTAACCACTACATGCACTAGAATAAAATACATCTATATCACATTCGTATATTAAATACGCTGCTGCATATCCTGTACATTCTTCGTCATACAAAGTATTTAAAGCACATTGTTGAGATAAGTAGGCAGCTGCATAACCCGAACATGATGAGCTATGTAATGAATTAATAGCACATTGTTGAGCTAATACAGCCGCCGCGTATCCTGAGCATGATGAACTATATAAAGCATCTATCTCACACATTTGAGCTTCTGTACCACTGTATAGTGAACCACCATTTTCTATATCGGGCCATCCTGAGTTTGCTAAGTAAGCATCTAATGTATTGTAACCACTTTGACCATCATTGTAATAAAGGAATGTTTTTGTATCTTCGGGATTAGTTGAATGATTGCCTTGTTCGCCTATAAGAACATCATGATTAATAATATCTAATTCTCTGTATCTATATTCGTATGAATTATTAGCATATAGTATTGCTTCAAAACTATTACTTGAACTTCTATTATATTCTCTCATGTAATACCAACCAAAAACAACATAATCACCAAAGTCTTTAAATAACATCTTAGAAGTTTGTCCACCTGATGCTGTTCCTCTG
>Ga0315327_10000508_pt1 | contig 19032 bp, 16 predicted proteins | sample M110032315metaG_FD_203460 | JGI IMG/M metagenome (GOLD analysis project Ga0315327, IMG submission 203460) | Ammonia-oxidizing marine archaeal communities from Monterey Bay, California, United States - M1 100m 32315 | ecosystem: Environmental > Aquatic > Marine > Coastal | place: USA: California... | reverse complement strand
TAGAGTTTAATTTAATAGAAAAGGAATTTATCATGCCATGGAATAGTAATGATGATGGTCCATGGGGATCAGGAGGAAGTGCCCCCTCAAATAATGGAGGTTCTAAAAATAATAATCCATGGAATAATCCTAACAATATAGATGATATAATTAAAAGTGCTAAAGAAAAGGCAAACTCCTTTTTACCTGGAGGAAAAAAAGGAATTTCTTTGATTATTATAGCTATTTTGGCAATATGGATGGTTAGTGGTTTCTATACTGTTGGCCCTGAAGAGCAGGGTGTAGTTTTAAGATTTGGAAAATATATAGAAACAACTTCTTCGGGCCTAAACTATCATCTGCCCACACCTATAGAAAAGGTAACTGTAGTTCCAGTTACAACTACTAGGAATATAGAAATAGGATTTAGAAAGGGTTCTGATAGGGGAGGTCAAATTAGTTCTAGAAATCTTGATGATGAGTCCCTAATGTTAACAGGTGATGAGAATATAGTGGATGTAAACTTTGTTGTACAATGGTATATTGGAGATGCCGCAGATTTTTTATTTAATGTAAGGAATCCAAGTCAAAATATAAAAGATGGAGCAGAGAGCGTAATGAGAGAAATTATGGGCAGAACTAATATTGAATTTGCTCTTTCTGAGGGTAGAGAGCAAATTAGGCAGGAAGCTCAAAAGATGCTTCAGAATATATTAGACTCTTATAATGCTGGTATAATTATTTCATCATTATTAATGCAAAGAGTTGATCCTCCTGCGACAGTAATTGATGATTATAGAGATGTTCAAAGAGCTAGAGCAGATAAAGAAAGATTGATTAATGAATCTGAGGCCTATGCAAATAGAATAGTACCGGAAGCAAGAGGGGAAGCTTCTAAAATTATTGCCGAAGCGCAAGGTTATAAGGAACAAGTTATTGCCAGGGCAGAGGGCGCTGCACAGAGATTTATTTCTATTTATGATGAATATGCTAAGGCTAAAGATGTCACTAAAAGAAGAATATACTTAGAGACAATGGAAGAACTCATGCAGAATACAAAAAAAATTATAATAGATAGTAAAGCAGGTAACGGAGTAGTTCCATATTTACCATTACCTGAATTAAAAAATAGAAGTGATAATAACTCTGTTAGTGGAGATTCTAGATGAAATCTAAGAAAATAGCTTTAATTATATTTATTTTATTATTATTTTTCGTTGGAGGCTCTAGTTTTTTTTATGTTGATCAAAGAGTTCAAGCATTAGTCTTACAATTTGGAGAACCTGTAAAGTTGATAAAGGAACCTGGATTACAATTTAAAATACCTTTAATGCAGAATGTTGAATATTTTGATAAAAGATTAATATTATTTGATAATCCAAGAGAAGAAATTATTAGTTCTGATAAAAAAAGACTTATTGTTGATGCATTTGCAAGATATATTATAGTTGATCCTCTTAGATATTATCAATCAGTAAGATATGAAGCAGCATTAAGAAATAGATTAGGTTCAATTTTAAATGATAGTTTGCGTCAGGTTCTTGGTAGGGTGCCTTTAAAAGAAGTAATATCAAATAAAAGAAAAGCTCTTCTCGATGAAGTTGGAATCTTAGTGGCTGATGAAGCAAAAGAGTTTGGTATTAAAGTAAAAGATGTGAGAATAAGAAGAGCGGATTTACCTCCTGCCAATTCAGAAGCCATATTTAGAAGAATGCAGACTGAAAGACAACAAGAAGCAGCGCAATTTAGAGCTGAAGGAGCAGAGGAAGCTAGAAAAATTACTGCTGAATCTGAGAGAGAAAGAACAGTAATTTTAGCTAATGCTGAAAGAGATGGAGAAATTCTTCGTGGACAGGGAGATGCTGGAAAAAATAAAATATTAGGTGAAGCCTTTAATAGAGATCCAGATTTTTTTTCATTCTATAGATCAATGAAAGCATATAGTTTTTCAATAAATGGTGAAGATACAACTATGGTTTTATCTCCAGATAGTGAATTTTTTAATTTCTTTAATAGTATTAATGGGCGGTAATAATTACTTTTTTATTTGATGACTATTGATTTAGGTTTAATAAGTTTAATATTTTTTTTTATTTCTATAGTTTTTATTGGTGAAGGAGTTATTTATACGCTTTTTCCTAGTTATATGAAAAAAATGTTAAATTATATTTTAAGTTTAAATACTGATAATATAAGAATTGTTGGATTGTTTTTTATCTTTATTGGAACAATAATGCTTTATTTAATTCTTTAAGAAGTGATCGGATTTAAAAATTTTTAAGTAAATGAATTAGGTTTGTTACATTAATAAAATTTAATATAATGGAAATATGTTGTTTATTATTTTTTATATATATTTATTATATTTAAACATATAAAAAGGTAGATTAATGCTAAAATATTTATTTCATCTAAGAACATTTTTAATATCATATGTCCTAATTATAGCTTTTTCGCTTAATTCTTTTGCAGATAGCTATCCTCCTGATTTCTCGGAGCTATCTGCTAGACTTTCTCCTGCTGTAGTGAGTATTTCTACTACTATGTCTATGGACCCTAATGTTCCAGGAGCACCTAAATTTCCTCCAGGCTCTCCTTTTGAAGATTTTTTTAATGATTTTTTTGAGAAGCGAGGAGGCCAAAGACCTCCAAGAGAGAGAAAACCTCAGCAAGCTATGGGTTCTGGTTTTATAATTAACGAAAGTGGTCTTATAGTGACTAACAATCATGTAATAGATGATGCAATATCAATTAATGTTATATTGACAGACAACAGATCTTTCAAAGCAAAATTAATTGGAAAGGACAAAAAAACTGATTTAGCCTTATTAAAAATTGATTCAGAAGATAAACTCCCTACGGTAAAATGGGGGGATTCTGACACTGCGATGGTTGGTAATTGGGTTTTAGCTATAGGTAATCCTTTCGGTCTAGTAAATACTGTAACTGCTGGAATCATTTCAGCAAGAGGAAGAGATATAAGTGCAGGACCGTTTGACGATTTTATTCAGACAGACGCTTCAATTAATAGAGGTAATTCTGGAGGCCCTTTATTTAATTTGAATGGAGAAGTAGTAGGCATTAATACAGCAATATTCTCACCTAGTGGTGGCAGTGTTGGAATAGGTTTTTCTGTCCCATCAAATTTAGCAAAAGGTGTTATTTTCCAACTTGAGAAATATGGAAAAACTAAGAGAGGATGGCTTGGAGTAAGAATTCAGACTGTAACTGATGATATTGCTTCTAGTTTGGGATTAGATGAAACTAAAGGAGCTCTTATTTCAGGAGTAATGCCAGATGGGCCTGCTAAGTTAGCTGGAATTAAATCTGGTGATATAATAATCAAGTTTGATGATAAAGATGTGGAGGATATGAGAAGTTTGCCTAGAATTGTTGCTGAAACGGAGATCGATAAACCTGTTTCAGTTGAGGTTTGGAGAAATGGAATGCCCATTCAACTTCAAGTCATAGTAGGAGAAATGATTGAGGAACAAGAGGTTTCTGTAAACAAGCCTAAAAATAACAATCCTGAATCATTAGAAATAGAAAAATTAGGATTATTATTAAGTAATATATCTGATGATTTTAGAGCTAAATTTAATATACCGAGAAATCTTAATGGTGTTTTGATACTTAATGTAAGGTCAGAAACAGATGCATCAGATAAAGGAATTCTTCCAGGAGATATTATTATTGAGGTCTCTCAAAATAAAGTTTTTACTCCATCAGATGTAGAGATGAGAGTAAATGAAGAGATAAATTCTTCTAGAGATTTTGCTTTATTGTTAATTAATAGAAAGGGAACATTATCCTATATAGCTTTAAAGTTGAGTAAAAATTAATGTAATTAAACTAAAGGATTTAATATTAATATAAATAATTCAAGCCCTATAGTGGTTGTAGCTGGCCCAACAGCTTCAGGTAAATCGGAATTTGCTTTATCTTTATGTAAAAAGATTAAAGGAGTTATAATTAATTTCGATAGTATGCAGGTTTACAAAGAATTAAGAATTCTTTCAGCTAGACCAGAGAAGTCAGAAGAAAAGATTGTAGACCACAAATTATATGGATATATGTCAGGTAAAAATAGGTGTTCAGCATTTATGTGGTGCGAAAGTGCCTTATGTGAAATTAATGCTGCACTTAAAAAAAGTAGTATTCCTATATTAGTTGGTGGTACTGGTTTATACGTAAAGTCGTTGATAGACGGTATAAGTGATGTTCCAATTTCTTCGGAGGAGCATAGAAAAGAAGCGGAACATATTTTAGATAATGATGGAGTTGATCATTTTTATTCTAGGTTAAAAAATCTTAATGAAAAACTTGTCCATAATATTAGTATTAATGATAAGCAGAGGTTAATTAGGTCATATTCGGTATGGTTAGAAACAGGAAAATCTCTTTTTGAATGGAGGCTATCAGATAAAAGGTCTAATAAGATTCCAAATACATTTGTTAAAATTAAGCTTTCACCTGATAGAAAGTTATTAAGAAGAAATATAAGATATAGATTTTATAATATGATAGAGCAAGGTGCTTTGAAAGAGGTCCAGAATCTTGAAAGTTTTGATGAAAGTTTACCTATTATGAAAGCGCATGGAGCAAGAGAATTATTATCTGTTACTAGAAATGAAATTTCACTTGATGAAGCAGCAGAAATAACAATAAATCACACTAATCAATATGCCAAAAGACAAGAAACTTGGTTTAAACATCAGTATGATACCGATTATGAAATTGTTAACTTTAGTGATAATATTGATAAATATTGCAGTAATGTCTTGTCTTTATATAAGAAATTGTATTAATAAGTTCTTATTAATTGTATTAACAAGTATTATTTATAAATTTTTTTACTAAATTAGGCTTATTTATGAAATTATCAGGTTCTGAAATAATTATAAAAACTTTAGTAGATCTTAATGTTGAAGTTATATTTGGGTACCCTGGTGGAGCAGTATTACCTATTTATGATGCTATATTTAAACAAAATAGAATTCGACATATATTAGTTAGACATGAGCAAGCAGCCGTTCATATGGCTGAGGGATATGCTCGATCAACAGGTAAAGTTGGTGTTATTTTAGTTACTTCTGGTCCTGGTGCCACAAATGCTGTTACAGGGTTAACAGATGCTCTTATGGATAGTATTCCTATATTATGCTTAACCGGACAGGTGCCCACACATTTGATTGGAACTGATGCTTTTCAGGAAGCTGATACAGTTGGAATAACTGCTTCATGCTCTAAACATAATTATTTAGTAAAAGATATTAATGATTTGGAGAATACAATTTCGGAAGGTTTCTACGTTGCAAGGTCTGGTAGACCAGGTCCAGTAGTAATTGACCTGCCAAAAGATGTACAAAATTCTGTTACTAATTATAGAGCAATTAAAGTAAAAAGTATGACTTCTTATAAGCCAGTTAAAAAAGCTAAATTAAATAATATAAAATTAGCTTTAGATATTATTCTTAAGGCGAAAAAGCCGATAGTTTATTCGGGAGGAGGAGTTATAAATTCAGGATTAAAAGCTTCATCTGCATTAACTAAATTAGTAAATTACCTTAACATTCCAATAACGCAGACCTTGATGGGTTTAGGAGCGGTATCTGCAAAGAATAAAAATTTTCTTGGCATGCTGGGAATGCATGGTACTTATGAAGCAAATATGGCAATGCATGATTGTGATGTAATGTTATGCGTAGGTGCAAGGTTTGATGATAGAATAACCGGAAATTTAAAATACTTTTCTCCAAATTCTAAAAAAATACATATTGATATTGATCCATCTTCAATAAATAAAAACGTTCACGTAGATGTTGCTCTAATTGGAGATTGCTATTACGTTTTGCAGGATATCTTAAAAGAATTAAAATTAAATAGACGAAAACTTGATATAAAAAGTATTAATAAATGGTGGAATACTATAAATAAATGGAAGAAAAAAGATTGTTTGTCTTTCATCGATTCAGATAAGATTATTAAACCACAAAAAGCCCTTAAAGTTTTAAATGATGAGCTTAAAGGTAAAGATGCATTTATTACAACTGAGGTAGGACAGCACCAAATGTGGGCTGCACAATATTTAGACTTTGTTAAACCTAATAGATGGATGACTTCAGGAGGTTTGGGGACTATGGGATACGGCTTTCCTGCTGCCATAGGGGTTCAGGTTGCTCACCCCAAAAAACCAGTAATATGTGTAGCAGGTGAGGCGTCTTTTTTGATGAATATGCAAGAGTTATCTTCATTAAGACAGCTTAATATTCCGGTAAAAATTTTTATTTTAAATAATGAATATATGGGGATGGTTAGGCAGTGGCAACAGTTCTTTCATGGTGGAAGATATGCTGAATCCTATACTGATTCTTTACCAGACTTTATAGCTTTAGCTAATTCTTTTGGCATAAAAGGAATGAGAGTTATTGATCCTAATGAATTAAAAAGTTCTATACAAGAAATGCTTAATCATGATGGACCAGTTTTGATGGATGTTTGTGTTGATAAAATGGAAAATGTATTTCCTATGATTCCGGCTGGCGCTGCCCATAATGAAATGAAATTTAATGACAAGGATGATAAAGAAACGCAAACTGTAGAAGGAATGGGTTTATTATAGATATAATTATATAAACATATTTTAAATTATTGTTAAGGTTAGTAAGTATGGATGCAGAAAAACAATATCATCATGGTGACCTTAAAAATCTTCTTATTGCTAAAGTTTTACAAGCTGTAGAAAATAATGATTTAGAAAATTTTTCTATAAGAGAAGCAGCAAGATTTTTAGGAGTCTCTTCCGCTGCCCCATATAATCATTTTAGTGATAAACAGGCATTAATACTTGCTTCTATATATTTTTGTAAAAACCAGTTTATTAATTATTTAAAAAATAAAATTTTGACTAATGAAACTCAGAATTATAGAAAGCTTTCTATAATTGGTAAAAGTTATTTACAGTATGCTCATAACAAACCTGAAATTTTTATTTTTATGTTTTCGCAAACACTTTCTAATAAAGATAGAGTAAATAATTATGATGATTTTCATAAGTTATTTTTAGAGGCAATAAAGGAAAACTTTAGTTTAGTTGATTTAAGGAAAAGAGTTTCTATGAATTCAGCAGTAAATGCTGCATGGTCTATTGTTCATGGAACAGCATGTTTAATAGCAAGTAAAACAATAAGTGATGAAGAAGTAGATGGTTATATAAATGGAAATTTATTTAATGAAATTTCTGCTATTTGGGCAGTAGGAGTTTCAAAACCTATTGTTTATAGATAAAAATTTTATATTCTCTCTAATTTATTATATGATATATAATTATTTTATAGTTTTACATTGTAAAGAATTAAATGTAGATAATGGCTAATGTAAGTAAATATATTTAAAGGGTTTTTTTTATTGAGTGATATTAATACACATACATTTTCAGTTATTGTAGATAATAAATCAGGTGTACTTGCAAGAGTTGTTGGCATGTTTTCTGCAAGAGGATATAATATTGAAAGTTTGACTGTAGCAGAAGTTGATGAAGATAGAAACTTATCGAGGGTAACTGTTATGGTAACAGGAACCACAATGGTAATTGAGCAGATTAAAGCTCAGTTAGAAAGAATTGTTCCCGTTAGAAAAGTAGTGGATTTAAATAATGAAGGCTCTTTTGTAAATCGAGAATTACTTTTAGTAAAAGTTAAAGCTAAAGGTGAACGTAGGGTTGAATCATTAAGAGTTGCAGATATATTTAGAGCTAGAGTTATAGATAGTTCAAATCAATCATTTGTTTTTGAGTTAACTGGTTCAGCAGAAAAATTAGATGCATTTATAAAATTAATGCAACCATTAGGTCTTGTAGAGGTTTCTAGAACAGGAGCAGTTGCTATCCTTCGTGGCGAAAAGGCCTTATTTAAAAAATAATTAGATTTAATATGGAGAAGTATAATGAGAGTATATTACGATAGAGATTGCGACGTTAATTTAATAAAATCAAAGAATGTAGTAGTAATAGGATATGGTAGTCAGGGGCACGCTCATGCTGCTAACATGAAAGATAGTGGTGTAAAAAATGTAAGAATAGCATTAAGAGAAGATTCTTCATCAGTTTCAAAAGCTAAGGAAGCAGGATATGAAGTTATGAATGTTGCAGATGCTGCAAAATGGGCTGATGTAATGATGATGGCTACACCTGATGAATTACAATCGCAAATTTGGGAAGAAAGTTTAATAGAAAATATGAAACCGGGTTCTGCGTTAGGTTTTGCACATGGATTAAATATTCATTTTGGCCTGATTGAACCTAGGAATGATATAGATATATTTATGTTGGCACCCAAAGGTCCAGGTCATACTGTAAGGTCCGAATACTTAAGAGGTGGAGGTGTTCCATCATTAGTTGCTGTTGCACAAGATTCAACACAAAATGCTCTTGATATAGGTTTATCTTATGGCTGTGCTGTCGGAGGAGGTAGAGCAGGAATTATAGAGACAACATTTAAGGAAGAATGTGAAACAGATTTATTTGGAGAACAAGTAGTATTGTGTGGTGGATTATCTGAATTAATAACTGCAGGTTTTGAAACTTTAGTAGATGCTGGCTATGCTCCAGAAATGGCATATTTCGAATGTTTACATGAGGTAAAGCTTATAGTTGATTTAATGTATGAAGGTGGTTTAGCTAATATGAGATACTCTATTTCAAATACAGCTGAGTATGGAGATTATTCAACGGGTAAAAGAATTATTACTAATGACACTAGAAAAGAAATGAAGAAGGTTCTTGATGATATTCAATCAGGAAAATTTGCTAGAGACTGGATGCAAGAGTGTAAAGTAAATCAGCCAAGCTTCAAAGCAATTAGAAGAAGAGCTGCGGAACATCAACTTGAAGAAGTTGGAAAAAAATTAAGAGATATGATGCCGTGGATAGCAGAACAAAAATTAGTTGATAAAGATAAAAACTAGTTTTTAAAGAATTACTTTTTTTTTTTTAATTATATATATATTTAAAATATGCTTGAATCCTTTGCTTTCTAGGCGCATATTATAACAATATATTAATAAGAGAGTAAAAATATGAAATTATTTCATTTTACTATAAGATTATTTTTTATGAGTTTATTATTAACTCTGCCTGGATCTCGACTTACTTTCCCAAAGTATTAAAGAATACTTTGGGAGTTTATTGAGGTTTTAATAGTCTATGGGAGATAAAAATGGAATACAAAAAAAATAATAAAACAGGTAGCAGTTCTTCGGATAAAGTATTAATTTTTGATACTACACTCAGAGATGGTGAGCAATCTCCAGGTTGTTCTATGAATTTAGAAGAAAAATTACGAATAGCTGAAACTCTTCAATCATTAGGCGTAGACATAATTGAAGCAGGTTTTGCAATTGCTTCGAATGGAGATTTTGAATCAGTAAAAAAAATTTCAGATACTTTAGATGGACCTATTATATGTTCATTATCAAGAGCTGCGCATAAAGATATTGATAGATCAGCAGAAGCTTTAAGGTTTGCTAAACGAAAAAGAATTCATACTTTCTTATCAACTAGCCCATTACATATGAAATATAAGCTTCAAATGGAACCCAAGGATGTTTTAAATATGGTAGTGGATAGTGTTTCCTATGCTAGAAACAAGGTGGAAGATGTTGAATGGAGTCCTGAAGATGGTTCTAGGACAGAGCATGATTTCTTGTGTAGATGCGTTGAGGCTGCTATAAATGCAGGAGCAAGTACTATTAATATTCCTGATACTGTAGGATATGCAATACCAGAAGAATTTGGTTCTTTAATAAATATGCTAAAAAACAGAGTGCCTAATATAGATAAAGCCGTGTTGAGTGTACATTGTCATAATGATTTGGGATTAGCTGTAGCTAATTCTCTATCTGCTATCAAAGAAGGAGCTAGACAAATTGAATGTACTATTAATGGTATTGGAGAAAGAGCAGGAAATACTTCTTTAGAGGAAGTAGTAATGGCTATAAAAACTAGAAAAGATTTATTACCTTTTTCTACAAATATTAATACTGAGGTAATTACAAGGTCTTCCAGGCTGTTATCTGCTATTACAGGTTTCTCTGTACAACCTAATAAAGCAATAGTAGGAGCAAATGCTTTCGCCCATGAATCTGGTATTCATCAGGATGGCATGCTTAAACATGCAGGAACTTATGAAATCATGACTCCAGAGTCTGTAGGATTAAATAAATCAACTTTAGTAATGGGTAAACATTCAGGAAGGCATGCATTTAAATCTAAATTAAATGAGCTAGGCTATGAAGTTTCTGATAATCAGTTAAATGATGCATTCCATAGATTTAAAGATTTATCAGATAAAAAGAAAGACATTTTTGACGAAGATATTATTGCATTGGTTGATGATGGAATAGCTGATTCAGGAGATTTTGTTAAGTTTAATTCTTTAAAACTTGAATGTGGTTCTAACGGGCCTGCTTTAGCAAAAATAAATTTATCTGTATTTGATAATATAGAAGAAATTGAAATAAGTGGAGACGGTCCTGTTGACGCAATTTTTAAGGGGATATCTTCAATAGTTGAAGGAAACTATAAGTTACAGTTATTTGCAGTCAATGCCGTTACTGAAGGAACTGATGCCCAAGCTGAGGTAACTGTTAGGTTAATTGAAGATGGTAGATCAGTTAATGGGCAAGCTGCTGATACAGATACCATGGTAGCTGCCGCTAGAGCTTATATTGGTGCTCTAAATAAATTAATTATTAAAAGAGAAAAAAAAGCTTTAATGAATAATTCTATAAGTAAATTGTAAAGGAAAGATATTTTTATGTTATCAAAATTAACGGGACTTTGGTCAACTGATATGGCTATAGATCTTGGAACGGCAAACACATTAGTATATGTAAAAGGACAAGGTATAGTATTAAATGAACCTTCAGTTGTAGCTATACTGAATTCTGATGGTAAAAATAAAGTTTTGGCTGTAGGTCTAGAAGCTAAAGAAATGCTTGGAAGGTCACCAGGAAATATAGAGGTAATTAGACCTTTGAGAGATGGTGTGATAGCAGATTTTGAAGTTGCTGAAGAAATGATAAAACACTTTATTCAAAAGGTGCATAATAGAAGGGCATTCACGTCACCAATTATTGTAATATGTGTTCCTTCTGGTTCTACTGGGGTAGAAAGAAGAGCTATTCATGAAAGCGCTGAGAGAGCTGGAGCAAGAAAAGTATATTTAATTGAGGAACCAATGGCTGCTGCAATTGGTGCAGGGTTACCTGTAACTGAACCTAGTGGATCAATGATAGTGGATATAGGAGGCGGAACTACAGAAGTTGCAGTTTTATCTTTAGGAGGAATAGTTTACGCAGAATCAGCTAGAGTTGGCGGAGATAAAATGGATGAAGCAATTATTGCTTATATGAGGCGACATCATAATTTGTTAATTGGACATATGAGTGCTGAGAGGTTGAAAAAAAGTATAGGCTCAGCTTTTACGCCGGAGGATGGGGATGGTGAAAAGTATACCGTAAAAGGTAGAGATTTAGTGAATGGAGTTCCAAAAGAATTAATACTTACTCAAAGAAACGTAGCGGAGGCATTAGCTGAGCCAATTGGAACAATTATTGAAGCTGTAAAAAGAGCATTAGAAAATACTGCACCTGAGCTGGCAGCTGATATAGTCGATAGAGGTATTATATTAACTGGAGGTGGAGCTTTATTGTCTGGTATGGATATTGTATTAAGGAAGGCCACAGGACTTCCGGTTACTGTGGCTGAAGATACATTATTAAGTGTAGCTCAAGGGACAGGAAAAGTATTAGATGAAATGAAAAATTTAAAGTCAGTTTTAAGAACAGCATATTAAACATTTTTTAACGGGTTATTAAAGTATGGCAGGTATCTCTAACTTAAAAAGAGTTCAAGCAATTATTAGAGAAAGAACTTCTAATAATAAATTAATAACTATATTATCTTTTTTATTAGCTTTTTTTATTTTATTAGCTAGTTTTGTGTATCCTAATATAAATTATTCTATAAAAGTGAAATTATTAGATTACTCAACTAGTATTATAAGCTCTATATACTCTCCAATAAATACTATAAATAATTCTCTAAGAAATTTTTATTATATTATTAATGTACATAATATAAATAAAAAATTAGTGCTAGAGAATGAAAGCTATAAAAATATATCTAATGAACTACTTATTCTAAAAACAAAAACCGATGAGTATAGAGATTTATTAAATATTTCAAATACAATTAAATATAAATTTGTAACGTCAAAAATAATTTCAAGAAGTAATCTGTCATATACTAAATCAGTAATCTTAATGTCAGGAAGTAATGAGGATATAAATCATGGAAGTCCTGTTATTTTTAATAATGTTTTATTAGGATATATTAATGAGGTTGGAAAAACTTCATCAAGATTAATTACTATTACGGATGGCATGGTTAAAGTACCGTCTATAATTATAGAAAAGAATTTAAAAATTATTATCTCTGGTAATAATGATAAATATTTAGAAATATTAAATCCGAATGAATTATCTCCCATAAAAGAAGGAGATAAAGTTTTTACTTCAGGAGATGGTAATAAGTATCCTGAAAATTTATTTATAGGAACTATAAGAAAAAAAATAAATGGTGATATTATAGTTGAACCACCTATCGATATTAATAGTTTAAATTATGTATATATTTTAGATTGGTCTTTAAAAAGTAGAGGTATTGATATAAAGGCCGATCCTATTTTTTATGATTAGTAAGAAATATATATGAGTCTTTATTCTGATATTAAATCAAATATTAAATATTTAATACCATTGTTTATGAGTTTATTACTAAGTATAATTTCTATTATGCCTATTATGCCTAATGGTTACGATAGTATTGCTCCATTATTAGGAGTAGTATCTATGACATTTTGGATAGTCCATAGACCAGATATAATGGGTTGGTTATTTGTAGTAATTATAGGAATTTTTAGTGATATAATATATGGGTCAGTTCTAGGTTCTGCATTATTATCTTCATTATTAATAAGAGTAGTCTTAACAAAAATGCTTCACAAGTTAGATCCAGTTAATATTTTTCATTCATTATTCTACATCACCATAAGTTTACTGATTTGGTTAATTATTAGTCTAGTTATAAATTCTGCATTCAATTTGCATCAAATTAATTACTATAATTATCTTTTTCAGTGTTTAATTTCTATTATAATTTCTCCTATAGTGATATTCTTTCAATTATATTTATTAAAAAAAATAACTAGTTAATTTATGAGAAATGAAAAAAGAATAAAAAATAGAATTCTTAGAAGAATTATATTAATTGGTGGTGTAAAACTATTAGTTTTTTCAGTTATAATTGGAAGACTTTATAAACTACAAGTAGATGATAGAGAAAAATATAAAACTTTATCAGATAATAATAGAATTAATCTAGTTTTTCACATTCCCTCTAGAGGAAGAATAAAAGATTCTTTAGGAAATACTATTGCTGATAATAAGAAAGTATATGCTTTAATATATAGTTATTCAGATAAAGATAATCTTAATTCTACTATTGATGCAATAAAACAATTAATAAATTTAAATGATGAAGAAATTGATTTAATTATTAATAGAACTGGAAACCTAAAATTTATTGATAATCAAATAATTTTGAAAGATTATTTAAGTTGGAAAGAGTTATCATTAATATATGTTAATATGCCAGATCTGCCAGGAGTTGATATTAAAAGTTCTTCTATAAGAGAATATAGTAGAGGTTCATATTATGCACATACAGTTGGCTATACATCCCATTTTAATGATAAGTCTAGTGAGATAAGTACTTCAAAATATATACCTTTTTTCCAAACAGGGAAATATGGTATTGAAAAAATTTATGATAGTTATTTAAGGGGAACTCCAGGTACTGAAGAGATTGAAGTCAATGCAAAGGGTAAGTATATTAGAAGACTAAGTATAATAAAAAGTGTACCTGGCAAAGATATTCATTTAACAATTAATTCGGATATACAAAATTTTGCTCATAATGCTATAGACTCAAATATTGGAGCCGCACTAGTCTTAAATGCAAAAAATGGAGATATTTTGTGTTCTGTATCTAGTCCTTCTTACGATCCAAATATATTTTCAACAACTTTAGATAATGATAGTTGGGATAATATTGTAAATTCTTCTAATGCTCCATTAATTAATAGACCTATTCGAGGTTTGTATCCTCCGGGTTCTACATTTAAACCCGTAGTAGCGCTAGCAGCCCTAAAAAATGGCTTAATTAATGAATCTGAAGAAATATTTTGCAATGGAATTTATTCCTTAGGTGATAGAAATTTTCATTGTTGGAAAAAAAATGGGCATGGTTATCTAAATTTATCAGATGCTATCGCCCAATCTTGTGATGTATTTTTTTATGAGTTGGCTCTTCGCTTAGGTATTGATAGAATAGCCGAAACAGCAAGGTTATTAGGTTTTGGTAAATTTTATAGTGACTATTATGGAATTCCTAAAAGTATTATACCAAATAAAAAATGGAAAAAAGACAATTTTAATGAAAATTGGCAAAAAGGTGAAACACTTAATGTTGGAATAGGACAAGGTTTTCTACTATCTACTCCCTTAGAAATAGCTATTATGACAGGTAATATAATTAATGAAGGTAATACTATAAATCCAAACATAATAAAATCTATTTCGGGAGAACTTCAATCAAATAATATAGTAAAAGGTAAAGATTTTAAATTAAAGCATTTAGATATAGTTAAAAACGCAATGTATAAAGTAATTAACTCACCAAAAGGTACTGCATGGAAGAGTAGAGTAACTGATAAAGATTTCTATTTAGCAGGTAAAACAGGTACATCTCAAGTTCGCGCAATATCGACTAAAGAGAGACAATCTGGAATCATTAAGAATAAAGATTTGCCCTTTGAAAAAAGAGATCATGCATTATTTACTGGCTTTGCACCTTTTAAAGATCCTAAATATATAACTACTATTATTTTAGAGCATGCAGGTGGGGGTGCCAGTAAAGCTGCTCCTCTAGCCAGAGAATTACTAATAGCAACAAGAAAAATTATAGAAGGTATAGATACTGATTCCTCGGTTTCTTAATATAAAATGATATCTGAAAAAATATTAAAATTTGGTTCTAATATTCTTGAAAGGTTAGTTTATATAAATTATTTTTTATTATTACTTTTATGTATAATATTTTTTATAGGATTAGTTCTTTTATATTCGGCAGCAGGGGGCTCTATGGAACCCTGGGCATCAAAGCAATTGGTAAGATTTATTTTTTCATTTTTATTATTTTTTATAGTTTCATTTATTAGCATTAGGTTTTGGTTAGGAATATCTTATTATATTTATTTTATTAGTTTGTTTTTACTCATATCTGTTAACTTTATAGGTAATACTGGAATGGGATCACAAAGGTGGATTAATTTTGGAATATTTAATTTACAACCTAGTGAATTAATTAAATTTTCTATAGTTTTAGCTTTAGCCAAATATTTCCATGCAGAAAAAGACTTAAATTTTTGGAGTAGTGTAAAAAATTTTATTATTCCTATACTATTTATATTAATTCCTGCTTATATAGTTTTTTTGCAACCAGATTTAGGTAGTTCAATTATAATAATAATTGCTAGTTTTACAATTTTGTTTGTCGTTGGATTATCTTTATGGTTTTTTATTGTTGGTGGCTTTTTAACTATAGTTATAGCACCATTAGCATGGATTTATTTTCTTTATGATTATCAAAAAAATAGAATCCTTACATTTTTAGATCCTCTAAGAGATCCTCTTGGTGATGGTTATCATATTATACAATCAAAAATTGCTTTAGGATCAGGGGGCATTTTTGGAAAAGGTTTTCTAAATGGATCTCAAAGTCATTTAAATTTTTTACCTGAGATGCAAACAGATTTTATATTTACACTATTAGCGGAAGAATTTGGCATATTTGGTACTTTAGTTCTATTAATACTATTTATGATATTAATATTTTATACTATGATAATAGGCTTATTGTGTAAAAGTAGGTTCGCATGTTTCTTAGTTTTAGGTGTTTCAATAAATATATTTTATTATGTATTTATAAATACAGCTATGGTAAGCGGTTTAATTCCTGTTGTTGGTGTTCCTTTACCTTTGGTATCTTACGGTGGAACTTCAATGATGTGTGTTATGTTTGGCATGGGACTTGTAAGTAATGCCTATATTAATAGGAATTTAAGTATTCCTAGATATAAGGATGGATTATTAGGTTGGTGATAAAATTATCATAAATCTTTCCAGCCAATTCTTTTTTGGAATTCTTTGTAGGTGCCGTTAAAATTAAAGACTTTACCATTATCATAAATAATTAATTTATTTGCTATTTTATTCAAAAAGTATTCATCATGGGATACCATTAGGACTGAACCAGAAAAACTATAAACAGCGTTCATTAGTGCCTCTGTAGATTCCATATCTAAGTGATTTGTAGGTTCATCTAAAAATAGCATATTTACAGGTTTTAATAAAATTTTTCCTAACATAACTCTACTTTTTTCTCCCCCAGATAGTACAGATATCTTTTTATCAGCTAAGTCTCCAGAAAACATCATATGTGCGCAAGTTCTTCTGACAGTCGTTTCAATAATATGTTCGTCTACACTTTGCATTTCTTCATATATAGTTTTCTCTTCTGTTAATCTATCAATATTCATTTGTCCAAAATAACCAATTTTTGTTTTGGAATGTATATTGATGGTACCCGAATGAGGTTTTATTTCATCATGAAGAAGTTTTAAAAGAGTAGATTTTCCTTTACCATTTTTACCAATGATACAAATTTTATCACCTTTATTAACTTTTGTAGAAAAATTTTTAAGTAAAGGTTTGTTTTTGTCATAATTAAAATTAATATTTTCTGTTTTTAACAAGCTTTCTTTACTATTATAATTATGATAAGTAAATTTAAAATCTAGTTTCTCCATGTTGCTTAATTTTTCAAAAACTTCTTGTTTTTCTAACATCTTGATTTTTGATTGTGCTCTGCTAGCTAATGTAGCTTTTGATTTAAATCTATCAATCCATTCTTGTGTTTTTTTTCTATTCTTTTCTTGATTAATTCTAGTTTTCTCATGAATAACTTCTTCTTGTTCTATTTGCTCTGTAATTTTTTTTGTATTACCAGATACTTTTCTAAAATTACCTCTATGTATATTTATAGTATGACTAACTATACTATCCATAAAAGATCTATCATGAGTAATAAGAATTATCTCATCTTTCCAATCTAATAAAAATTTTTTTAACCATTTAATTGAATGTATATCTAGGTAGTTAGTAGGTTCATCTAATAGTAATAGATTTGGTTCTAATAAAAGTAGTTTAGCTAAATTTATTTTTACCTGATAGCCCCCAGAGAATAATTTAGGATTTTCTAAAATTTCTTCCTCAGTAAAGCCTAAACCATGAAGTATTTTCTCGCCTTTCCATACTTCATACTGTCTTTCTTCATTTAATACAGTACAGATTTCATCTATTAATGTATTTTCTGTAAATTTTATATGTTGTTCTAAAAAGCCTATTTTGTAGTTTTTTGAAAACTCTATTAAACCTAAGTCTGGTTCTATATTATTTGCAAGCAATTTAAAAAATGTAGATTTACCTGTGCCATTTCTACCAATTAGACCAATTTTTTCTTTAGTATTAATATTAAGATTTATATCTGAAAATAATACATTTCCAGAAAATGAAACTGACAAGTTTTTTATTCTAATCATAGCAATCTGTATATTTTTTATTAATTAAATTAGTTATAAAATTATTTATCTTGTTATTACAATTATGTCTCTTATTAAATTATATTTTTTATAGTTAATATATTTATTTAAATGACTATAAATAAATTTTTTGCTAGGATTATTCAAATTAAAACATATATGGGAGGAAATTATGGAATTATTACTTGATCCAAGAACTGTAAATAGCAGAAAAGTTCTTGCTGGACTAAAATTGGCTGGAGCAGACTATAGTATAAAAAGATTTGATTATTTTCAAGCTGAACAGAAAAGCCCGGAATTTGTATCAATTAATCCTAATGCTGCATTTCCAGCTCTTAGAGATGGAGACTTTGTATTATGGGAATCAAATGCTATATTACAATATGCGGCAGATAAGGTAGGGAATACTAGTGCCTATCCTACAGATTTAAAAACTAGAGCCGATATAAATCGTTGGTTATTATGGGAAAGTAGTTCTTGGTTTGGATCATGTTATGTTTATCTTGTTGAGAACTGTGTAAAACCACTTTTAGGCGATACTACAGATGAATCTATACTTTCAAATGAGGAAGATAATTTTCACAAATTAGCAGGCATTTTGGATACTAGACTATCAAATAGCAAATTCTTATGTGGAAATGAGCCAACTATAGCAGATGTTGCAGTTGCTGCTCCTATGCACTTACATGGTTGGGCAAAATTACCATTAAGTGAGCACCCTAACCTTGTTCGTTGGATGACTAAAGATGTAGAAATTTGCAGTTGGTGGAAAGAAACTCATATAGGTGAGGGCTTTACACTTGCAGAATAGTCTTTTAAATTTATGAGATTTTACAAATATACTTAAAGCGAGTTTTTAGTATTATGGATAGTAGTGGTTTTTTTAATTATATGTCTGAAAACTCGCATAATTCTCTTTTTAGAAATGGAAAAGTACTTACAAAGAGAGATATTAATGGAAGCGATGCTGGTTCTCTTGGTATAGATTTAGAAAAAATAAAAATGAAAGTTATAAATGCTCGTGATTATCATGGTAATAAGAGAATCTCTATAGATGAGCAAGGTTTTGAATTGCTTTCTAGCAATATTGGCCATTTAGGATTCGATTTTTTTAATAATAAACAAGTAATAGATAAATATTATTTATATTGTGCAGATTTTATTAAAGATAGGACTGGCGCTAAAAATGTTTATGCATTTGATCATAATATAAGATCTGCTTCTGGAAAAAAAATTAAAAAAATGATTAAGGGTGGACAGCAAGTTCAAG
>Ga0315327_10000507_pt1 | contig 19054 bp, 18 predicted proteins | sample M110032315metaG_FD_203460 | JGI IMG/M metagenome (GOLD analysis project Ga0315327, IMG submission 203460) | Ammonia-oxidizing marine archaeal communities from Monterey Bay, California, United States - M1 100m 32315 | ecosystem: Environmental > Aquatic > Marine > Coastal | place: USA: California... | reverse complement strand
AAATGGAGCGCGAAAGGCCGGAGCAACGGAAGCAGAGATTGTTGAATCAGTGATCTGTGCTATCCCAGTCTCAGGTGTTGCCTCATGGCTACCAGGTGCAGATGGGATTATGGAAGGTCGCTCCTGAGCGTTTTCTAGAAATCAGAATCTGAAATAAAAACTTCCTGTTTAATTATCAATCCATTAGATATTACAAGAACATCTTGACCGGAAGCCTTGATCGTATCGCCGACAATTTGCCACGAGAATTTCGCCTCATCCCCAGCCACATTGAATCTTAAGAATTTGAGTTTGTCATTCCCTAATCGTTCAGGAACGCTTTTAAAATAGTCAAGAATTTCATCTTTCCCATTGTAAATTTTGTCGCCTCTTATAAGAACAGCGTCAGATGCGTAGTCAGCAGCCATGAGAACTGGGTCTCCTCCCAGCACTGCGGTAATATGATGTTCGGCTACCTCTTGAGGTGTCAACATTGGCGAGATTCCCCCTATGGGGTAGTTTCCCACCTAGAGCAGTGAATCTGCAAGGAGAATTCGTGTTAGTAGTATCAGATGTTTATACCCTTCCAGATCTTTTGGCTCGTGCAGTAAATCGTAACCCTGAAGCAGACGCAGTGGTGTTTCCGGATCAACGCGTTACCTATTTGGAACTATTTCAAAGAGCGACCAATGCAGCGCGATCTTTAAAAGCTTTAGGTGTAGATTCAGGGGACTCAGTGGGAATACTGATGTCTAATTGCCAAGAATTCGTTGATCTTTTGTTAGGAAGCCAATTCATAGGAGCTATACCTGTTCCAATAAATGCTAGATACAAGGCGAAAGAACTTGCGTATGTCATTGATGATGCGCAACTCAAAGTTCTCATGACTACAGATCGAATTATTGAGCACGTTGATTTTGTATCACTTTTACTAGAAGCTTTCCCTGAAATAACTAATCAAGAAAATCCTGAGTCTCTATCATTAACTACAGCAGAAAATTTAAAATCCATTGTTCTCTTCGGAGGAAGATCCCCAGACGGAATGATTGACCAAGAGAGCTTTGAATCTATTAGAGAACAGGTATCGGAGGAGACTATAGAAATTAATCGGTCTCGATTGAAAATCCGTGACATTGCCATGATGATGTACACGTCAGGAACGACCGCGAATCCGAAAGGTTGCCCCATCACACATGAAGCTTTGGTTCGACCAGCTATGGAAGCCGGAAGAACAAGATTCAACATGACTGCAAATGACCGCATGTGGGACCCACTTCCAATGTTTCATATGAGTTTTGTCCTTCCGTTGATCGGATGTATCGATGCAGGCGCAGCATTACTAACAATGGAATACTTCGAGCCAGCTACAGCGCTCGCCTATATGAAGTCAGAAAACGCGACTTTGAATTTTGCTAGCTTCCCAACGATTATGGAGGCTCTGCTCAATCACAAGGATTATGACGCTGAGGGATTAAAAATCCGCATAGTTAACAATGTGGGCCCTGCTGATCTTCTAGTGTCAATGCAAAATCGAATGCCGAGAGCGATTCAAATTAGTGCCTATGGACTGACAGAGTGCGGTGGGGTAGTTTCCTTTGGCCATATTGAAGACTCACTTCAGAAACGGACGGAAACATCTGGAAGGCTATTTCGGGGTATAGAAGCGCAGATACGTGATCCGGAAACTGATGAGATACTTGGAAGCGATCAACAAGGCGAAATACTGATTCGTGGTTATTGCGTTTTTGAAGGTTACCACAACGCTCCAGAGAAAAATAAGGAGGCATTTACTTCTGATGGTTGGTTCCGAACCGGCGATCTATGTTCGTTAGATAACGAGGGGCGCGTAACTTACCATGGGAGAATAAAAGACATGCTTAAAGTCGGAGGTGAGAATGTAGCGGCAGTTGAAATAGAAGGATTTCTATCCCATCATCCTGCAATCCAATTAGCGCAAGTTGTTTCAGCCCCTGATAATAAATATGTTGAAGTGCCCGCAGCATTTATCCAACTAAAAGAAGGGATGAGTGCCACAGAAGAAGAGATAATTGATTTCTGTAAAGGACAATTGTCAAGTTTCAAGATCCCTAGATATGTACGATTTGTAACAGAGTGGCCAATGTCAGCAACAAAAATTCAAAAAATTCGCCTTCGGGAACAAATAGCAGCTGAGTTGTAACTATGAACCGGCTGACTAAGAAATATTCACAACTATTTCGACTATTCCCATATGAGGAGTAGAGAGAAGGCCCTTATAGGGGTTTCTGCTGGGAGTGTGGGTGTAGGTGCGTCGTTGGGTTTTTTTCCGGGGTTTCTAGCGACCGTACTTAGCGAAGACCTCGGCGTTTCAAAAGGAAAAGTTGGTCTGATAGTGGGAATCTATTTTGGTGCCACCGGGATAGGGTCGATACTTGCAGGTAAAATTACTGAACTTTACGGGCCACGAAAAGTAATTTTCGTAGACATGCTTGCAGTAGCAACATGTTCATTTCTAATAGCTATTATTGGGACCTATAAAATGTGGGTTATTTCCAGTTTGGTAGCGGGAGCAGCCTATGGTCTTACAAACACAGGAACGAATGCTGCAATAGGTAAAGCAATCTCCGAAACCCAACGAACGCTTGCAATGTCCATAAAAACGGCCGGAGTGCCATTTATGGCGACAGTGGCTTCTGCTATTGGCCCATGGTCGGCAGGGAAATGGCAATGGGAAAATATTCTAGTAGTAAATGGGATTTGCGCACTCGTTGTTGGTATCGCAGCCCTTGTGATTGTCCCAGATGATGATTTTGAGTTAGATGACTCCCTTATGGCAAAATCCCTACCTTTGAAGTTCTATTGGTTTGGAATAGCGTCATTCTTACTGATAGCAGGATCGCAGCCTTTTTATTCTTGGATCGTTTCTTATCTAGAAGATTCTTTAGATGTAACATCTGGTTTAGCTGGCGCTATCACATCTATTGCTTGTTTTTGCGGAGTAATCGGAATGATACTGAATGGGCTATATGCAGACCGCGTGGGCGCTGAGAAACGAATACAGCTTATTATGGCACTTCTGTTCCTCTCAGCGATCGCTATCGGGTTTATAATCTTGGGTCTTGTGCTTGGAGTTTGGATAGTTCTAGTAGGGGCAATTATCGGAGTAACTGCACAACTGGCTGCGATAGGAACCATGCATGCCTGTGTTGTAGATAAGGCACCCTTTTCAGTTAGCAGAGCTACTGGAGTCACCATGACGGGATATTATCTCGGCGCCTTAGCATCGCCTGCATTATTCGGATTCGTTGTGGACTGGACCGGAAGCTTTGCGTATCCTTGGGCTGGTACAGCGGTTTTGCTGCTCGCAGCAGTATTCGCTTGGTTTAAAGCAGGAAAGATAGAAACGCAATTAAATTGATTTAAGGGGGAATTGATGCGACTTGAAAGAAAGGTTTCCGTAATCACAGGAGCAGCTTCGGGTATAGGTGAAGCCACTGCACAAAGATTTATTGAAGAAGGAGCCTCAGTAGTCATAGGAGATATCCAAGATACACGTGGGGAAGAGTTAGCTAAAAACCTTGGGTCTAAGGCACGTTTCCAACATTGCGATGTTACCAACGAACAAGATGTTGAATCACTTATGGCATACGCAGTGCAAGAATTCGGGACTCTAGATATTGTCATGAATAATGCTGGTATTGTTGGCAACCGAGGACCTATAGCGACGATCCCAGCTGAAGAGTTTAAAGCGACTCTCGATATCCTTCTATTCGGAACTTTCTTAGGGATTAAATATGCTGCAAATCATATGAAACAAAATCAGTCAGGCGCAATTATTAATGTCGCTAGCACTGCTGGAGTTACAGGGGGACTAGGACCTCATGTATATGCAGCTGCGAAACATGGGGTTGTGGGCTTAACAAAAAATGTAGCTGCAGAACTATGCCGTTCAGGAATTAGAGTGAACTGTATTGCTCCTGGTTCAACAGTAACACCGTTAGTAGCAGCTGCTTACATGAATGACCATAACGACCTTGAACAGGTTACAGAAGTTGTCAGAGCTAAATCGCCAATCCTCAACAGGCCAGGTCTTCCTATAGATGTCGCAAACGCCGCCGTCTATCTAGCTTCTGATGAATCGGGCAATACAAATGGGCACTGCCTTGTTGTTGATGGTGGTGTTACAACAGGGTCAACGCCCAATGACCCACCACACTCTGAACCGATGCCATTTCAAAGAGAAGCGGGACGCTCGGGTTTGTGACGAAAAGTAAGCCAATATGAACATCGGCCTAATTCCACAAAAGTGGGCGAATTTAACGCCTGAAAAAACTGCTATTTTTGATTCGGCAAATGATAAGCGGATTACTTTTTCTGAGTTAGATCGGTACGTTAATAAAATTGCAAACGGCCTACTATCACTAGGTTTACAAAAAGGAGACCGCGTTGGCATCCTAAGTCGCAACTCAATTGAGCATTTGGCTATTTTTTATGCTTGTGGACGCTCAGGCCTCATCGCCCAACCAATGAATTGGCGACTCTCATCAACTGAACTGGTTAAGGTCATCAACAATGGAAGTCCACGTGCTGTTATATCAGAAGCATTTTTCAAAGACCTGATCTGCAACGTACAAAAGGAAAATGACATTGTTCAACATTGGCTTGAATACGGAGAATCAGGTGATGGTTCTTTTGAAAACCTTATACAAAGTCAAGCAGGAGATGAGCCTTCGATCTGTAAAGAAGTCGGGGGAGATGATAGTTTCTTCATTCTCTATACAGGGGGGACTACGGGAGAATCAAAGGGGGCCCTTCATTCTCATAGAAGTGTTTGGTTTGGGATGCAGAATCAAACTGTCGCAGAAAGAATAGTACCTACAGACGTATATATGCTCACTGGGCAAATGTTTCACATTCCTGTTGTATTGGCAATGAATTATCATGCTCATGGATGCCCTCTAGTATTGATGAATTTTGACCCAAAGTTGGCGTTAGACCTTATCGAAACTGAAAGAGTTTCTGCATTCCTCGGAGTAACAACAATGCTTAACTGGATGATGGCCACCGAAAATTTCTCTTCCTATGACCTTGCCTCTTTGCGCAACATCCAATATGGAGGGGGTCCAATGCCTACTAGGATTATTAAGGAAGCTCTTGACTCATTCCCTTGTACTTTGATCCAAGGGTATGGTCAAACTGAAGGAACAACGATGACTTTCTTGAGTCAAGAAGACCATTTGAAAGCTGTCAGAGACGGATATCACCCCGAACGGTTACGTTCGTGTGGTCGAGAAGGTTTCGTAACTTCAGTGCGGATCGTAGACCCTCAAGGGCAAATGGTTCCTAGGGACAACAAAACTCCAGGTGAAATCATCGTTAAATCGCATGCCAATATGGTTGGCTATTATGGGCGTCCGGATTTAACAGCACAAACTATAAGAAATGGTTGGATGTGGACCGGAGATATAGCTACTTGGGATCATGAAGGTTATTGTTTCATCGTTGATCGTGCGAAAGACATGATTATTTCCGGTGGTGAGAATATCTACTCGGTACAAGTGGAAGAAGCAATAGGTCTTAACGATGCAGTGCTAGAAGTAGCGGTAGTAGGTGTACCGGATGAAGAATGGGGAGAATCGGTAAAAGCATATGTGGTACTCAAGCCGGGGCATTCCATTACCGAAAAAGAAATCATAAAAGAAGCAAAGCAGAATCTAGCTAGTTATCAAAAACCCAAATTCGTCGAATTTGTTTCTGAGTTGCCGAAAGCTCCAACTGGAAAGATATTAAAGCGTGAACTTCGAAATCAAAGTGAAAAGAACTCTCAGTGAATAACTGGGCACTCATTTGCGATTTCAAGGACTTTGTAAACACGTCCAATCCCCAAACAGAAAGCACAATACCCAGAAAGTTCTACGATTTCTCTGTCTGCAAAATGGTTTCTTAGATCGTTAAAAAAATCTTGATTAAGGTTTGCGGGTGAAAGAGAAAACCTTTCAGCAAAATTAATAGCTAGTTCCTCTCTTTGAGTTAATGACTTCGGAGTTATTCCACCAATAATTTGCAAATACTCTTCTTCCTCAAGATGCTTATTCGTCCCCGACGAAGTTCGAGTATCAAGTCATATAGGGCATTGATTGATTACAGCGATTTTCATTCTCGCTACTTCACGTTCTCTTACTGAAAGAATGCTTTCTTCATGTGCGGCTATTCGAAAGGAATCTATAGCATCAGAAAAGGCTGGTGCCATTTTCCATAAACGCAGACGTTCAAGGTCAGAGCCAGATGGGACCTCAATTCTTGCCATTAAAGCTCCAAACCTGACAAATGGTCAAGTATGCAAGAGGCATGAATCAGTCAACACCCAAGTAAGCAGATTGTAATGCAGTTGGGTTATCTTTGTAATCCTCTGAGTTGGCTTCAAGAACTAACTCACCGTTTCTTAGCACATAAAATCTGGAACAGTATTTAAGTGCTAGCCCCGCATTCTGCTCGACCAGAAGAAGTGTTACATCTTCAGAGAATAAATCAGCTAATTGTTCATAAAAATCTTTAACAAGTAGCGGAGCTAAGCCAAGTGACATTTCATCAATCAGGAGCAATTTCGGTTTTGCGATAATAGCTCTACTAAGTGAAAGCATTTGCTGTTGTCCACCGCTAAGAAGGCCAGCAGCCTGTTTACGACGTTCTTCAAGTATTGGAAATTTTCTATAGACAGTTTCGAGACCTTCTTCGAGCAAATCTGGAGACTTCCCGTAATTGGCAACTTTTAAGTTATCTTCAACATTTAGGCCTGGGAAAACACGCCTTCCTTCTGGGACTTGAATAATTCCCATATCCACAAGAGTTGCTGGGTTGGATCCTCCGATTTCTTCGCCATTAAATGTTATGGAACCTTCCGTGGGGTTCAATAGTCCAGAAATTGTTCTGAGAACAGTAGATTTTCCAGCACCATTAGCGCCAAGAAGAGCGACTTTTTCACCTGGATTTACCTTTATGTCAAGGCCGTGAATCACTTCATTACGGCTATATCCAACTTTTAAATTTGTAATTTCTAGTCCAGTCATCATCAAGTCCCTAAGTATGCAGCTATAACTTGTTCATTTCGTGTTACTTCTTCAGGAGTGCCATCGGCGATCGTTTTCCCAGCATCTAGAACAATTATTCGTTCGCTGACATCAGCTACTAATTCAACATTGTGTTCGATAATAAGTACTCCGGCTGAAATGTGTTTTGCGTATTCCTGGACTTTCTGCATCATTTCTAGAGCTTCTGCAGTTGGAAGTCCAGCGGCAGGCTCATCTAGAAGCAATATCCCCGGATTAGACGCTAAGGCGCGAACTACGTCAACACGTTTTTGCAATCCGTAGGGTAGGTCTTCAACTTTTTCATCCCAGTATTCAAGTAAGTCCATATGGTCTAGGAGTTCAGCAGCAATGAAGTGGGCCTTCTTTTCTTCTCTAAGAACCCAGGGCAGTCGGAAAGACTCCGATATTCGACTGTAATTAGTGGTTCTGTCTAGGCCGATTAAAGCATGTTCAAGGACATTTAAGTCATCATGAAGGTTTAAATTCTGAAAAGTTCGCCCTATTCCAGCTAGAGCTCTTATATGGATTGGTTTTCCGGAAACGGACTTGCCATCGAGAATAAACTCACCTGTCGCACCTTTTACGTGTCCGGTTATCGCATTAAAGAGAGTTGTCTTTCCAGCTCCATTTGATCCAATGAGCCCTGTAACTGCTCCTGCTGGTATTTCAAATGAGACATCATCAACTGCTTTTACACCACCAAAAGCAACGGCTGCATTATTTACTACAAGGTGTCCTCGGGATGTGTCGGACCCTATGGAAGAAAGATATTCGGATTTAAGGGGAGTGGTATTTGAAGCTGCAATTTTCGAATCCAGATCTTCGCCATCTTGCGATTTTTTATAACTCTTAATACGCTCGGCTGCCCATTCAAACATTCCGACTAATCCATCAGGGGCTATCAGGGTCAAGATAATTAGTGTCCCACCATAGATCAGGCCTTCGTATTCTTGGACATCGCGGGAAAGTTCTGGGAGCCATTTAACGTAGGCTGCTCCTAGAACAGCTCCCATCAGGCGGTGTTTCCCTCCGATTATTAAAGCAAGGACAACAATTATCGAAAGGTTAACTCCGTAATTTTCGGGAATGGCAAATCGAAGTGTATGTGCATAGAGGACTCCACCAAGCGCTGCTAGGCCGCCACCAATTGCGAAACAAAGAATCTTCAACCAAGCTACAGGAAGGCCAGAGGCCCTTGCAGCAGTTTCGCTGGTTCTTAAAGCATTCCATGCTCGTCCAGTTCGACCATCTTGGAAGTTGCCGACAACCCAAAATGTGAACAACATTATTATCAAAGCGATACGGACAAGAGTTGGGCCACGGCTGAATTCTCGTCCAAAGAATTCAAGTTTGCCTACGGGTTTTCCGGATCCACCTCCGGTAAATTGTTCCCATTCGAAAAGAACTTGGACACCGACAAAAGCCACGGCGAACGTAGCTAAGGCTAGGTATAGCTCGTTAACTCTTAAACTAGGAAACCCTACAATAAGACCAAGAATGAACATCGCCGCAAATGCAATAGGCAGTTCGGTTTCTAAACCGCGACTCCACTCCATGGTTATATTGGCCGATAGGAAAACTCCGCCGGCCACGAAAATTGTATGACCCAGTGTTAACTGACCTGCCATGCCGAAAACAACTATTAAACTGGCTCCAATGATTGCGAAGATGATGGTACTCATGATCGTTAGGGAATATGCCGAATAAGTTCCAGCAAGAAGGTAAACGAGCAGTATTCCCAGGAAACCGAAATAGTGGTTTTTTTTCAGAAATCTAGGTAATGGAATTTTGGCCCGTTCCAAAGCGGTTTGGGCCTGTTGGTTATCTGTACTCATACTCGTTCATGCCCTTTCTCTCTTGTGAAGAGTCCATGGGGTCGAATCAGTAGAACGATAAATACGATTACCACTGGAAGAGCTGCTGCGAATTCTCTAGGGGCCCATTTGATGGTGAACGCTTCCAATTCTCCGAGAAGAAGTCCGCCTGCAACACCACCAGAAAGGCTTAGGAAGCCTCCAAGGATAGCAGCGACGAACCCTTTGATAAAGATGATATTCATGTAGTCCTGTTGTAGGAACAGGACTGGGGCGTAAACGATTCCTGTGACACCACCAACTAAAGCAGAAAGTACCCATGTCCAAATCGATACAGTGGATTCTTTCACTCCCATTAATTTTGCGGCGTCTTGATCTTCTGCGAAGGCTTTCATTCCTAGGCCGAGTTCGGTTTGGTTAATTACGTATCCGACGATTGAAAGAGTAGCGAATGTTGTGCCTGCTACGACGACGTGCCATGCATTTAATCTGAAGTCGCCTATTATCCAATTGATTCTATCAATATCGCCTGGGACACGATATCTCTGTGCGCTTCCTCCCCACCAGAGTAGAGAGACATTGGCTAAAAGTTCTTCAACACCTAATGTCATGATAACGATTGGGAGAAAATCTCCTAATTTGATAAGTGGTCGAACAGTGAGGCGCTCTATAACGTAAGTTCCTACGGCAGTCATGATTAGGGCGAAGATGATTGCGAGAGCGAAAGGCATATCGTTCTCTGCGGCCCACCAATGGGCTAAGAAACCTGAGATTCCTGCCATAGTTCCTGCAGCGAAGTTAAGAATCCTTGCTGTTTTGTAGACCATGACGAGAGCAAGGCCGATAAGCGCATATGCAAAGCCAGATACAAGTCCTTGCCATGCTATTTGAATGTAATCAACCATTTTGCTCCCGTTAACTCTGTTGATTTTTTTTGTTACTATTTTCTATTTCATTTTTTATGGGGCCCCAGTTGCCTGGGGCCCCATAGTTTCGTATGAATTCCTAGGTTAGATTAACCGAGGTTTTCTACTTCTACCCAAACTCCACCTTGTACTTGGAGAATGATTACGTCGTTGTTCCCAAGATGATTTTCGCTTGAGAAGTTCAAAGGACGCATAATTCCACCAGTAGAGAAGTCGGTAATACTTTCAAATGCTGCTGAAAGAGTCTGACTGTTTAGGCATTCGCCGGCTCTGGTTAGCCCTTCTTCGAGTACTAAACCACCTGTGTATGCAAGCAAGCTAGCGGTACTGATTTGAGCTTCAGTTGCTCCAGCTTCAAACATCGCTTCACGGTATGCATTCAGTCCTGGCTTATCACCATTAGCTGAAGAAATTACGTTAACACCGTATGCGCCTTCTGAAAGTTCACCAGCTAATTCAATGGTATTTGCAGAAATGGTTCCAGTTGATCCCCAGAAACGTGCATCAAGGCCAAGTTGATCGGCTTCAAGCAAGAACTGAGCGAACTGGGTATCTCCAGTACCAATGTAAACATCGGTTGTTCCTGAATCAATAAATGACAGGATCTGAGGTCCGTAAGTAGTTGAATCTCGTTCCCAAGTCTGTTCATCAACAAGAGCGGAACCACCGATACTGTCTTTGAATCCATCAACTGTTTGCTGACCATCAACTGAGTTAATTGTCATCAAACCAACTTTGATTCCATCAAGACCGTAGGTATCAACAAGTACTTTACCGAATCCAAATGTTTGAGCATATGCTGATGGATTCACTGAGAAGAACAGTGGGTTTGCATCAACATCATAGAAACTAAGGTCCTGGGCCCAAGGGAACAGGGTTAGTGTATTGTTCTCATTGTGAATTGGCATCGCTGCTTTCAATGGAGCTGAACCAATGCTTGCCCATATAGCAAACACTTTTTCTTGTTCAATGAAGTACTGGGCGTTAGCAACGGTTTTCTCTGGGTTGTATGCGTCGTCTTGAACGATGAAATCGATCATTCGGCCGTTGATACCACCAGCATCGTTGATTCTGTCCTTAGTAACTTCCATAGCTAGTACAGCTTGCTCGCCAAGTGCTGCAAGGTTACCTGTCATTGGTTGAGATGAACCAAAGAGGATCTTGTCATCGCTGACACCTCGACCTAGTTCACATTCTTCCTCTGCAGCTTCGCTACTAGAGGCTTCTTCGCTGCTTGAACTTTCGCTGCTTGAGGCTTCACTGCTTGAGCTACTGCTGGAGTCATCATCATCTCCGCAGCCGACAGCAACTAAACCTAGAACGGCGAAAATTGCAAGCAATTTCCATAATTTACTTTTCATTATTTCCCCTCTTAAGCATTCTCTCCAAACAGCGGTGAGAACGTTAAATTGTTATGTGAGTTAATTAAACAACTGAAAGTGACCTAGGTCAAACCTTCAACTTCTTTTTTTGTTTATTCTGTATGGCTACTTACAAGTTAAATTCTGCTTATTTCGCCAATAGTAAGCTAGCTGCTTCTCTCGCAGGCATCCCTAGTTTTACCCCTTTGTCGTCTGCAATAGCGTTCATGGCGGAGATAACTCCGTCGTAGTAATGGGATAGCCCGTTTCCCATTCTTGCTTTTGTGGCGTCAACCGTTGCTCCTGCTAACCCTTCTTTTTCAACTATGTATAACCCGGCCATCCCTGAATCATCCATTCCGCGGCCTCCATCGCTACATATGAAACCTAAGGGTTTGCACTTTAGAAGATAAGGCACTGCTGATCTGCCAGTGTGGCCGGCAGTGACTAACACATTGGTGTCAGTATCTTCATCTGTCCCAAAGGCGATTGAATCTGTTGCTATCACGTGCCTTCCATCTGGGGAAGTTTCCATTACCGTGCGATTTGTGATTTCTGAAGCGCGAGCTTGCTGAGGTTTTTGTTCCAGAAGTAAACGGGAAGCGTCTTTGACACTCATTCCAGGCGTGACACCGCAGTCAATAGCAGGTTGATTAGCAAAGCTAATGATTCCGTTTTCATACAGGTGAACTCCGTTACCAAGGTGGGCTGTCATGACATCGGCTACTGCAGCGGGTATAGCTAAAGCTTCTAGATACCATAATCCTGCTATTGCTGAACCTTCAGGGCCTATCCCACAATCCATTCCGATTGCCGCTCGAGGGGCGTGCTCAGCAATGAACCTTGCTGGGAGAACCCCACAATACGAAGCGTTCACACAGACATCTATACCAGTATTCTTCTGGTCAACATCGTATGCGGAATCCATTGCAATGACGGACCCAGTTGCAGAAAGGTCTTGGAATACAACTGTTTGTTTCTCTTCGGAGTTCATTTTTTTCTACTTTTCTTAGGTTGTGGGCCTCGATCATTTGTGTCTGCAGTAACTCCCATTTCCCTTAATTCAATCTTTCGTATTTTCTCTGATGGGGTTTTGGGCAATTCTTGAAGGAAATGAATATATCTTGGGATAGCAAAATCGGGAAGTTGCTTTTGGGAATATTCCCAAATTGCGTCTGCGGAAATTTGGAAGCCATCTTCTGGGACTATAAAAACCATAACTTCGTCTTCTCCGGCTTCTTGGTCAGCAGGAACCCCGATAGCGGCAACTTCACAGATTGATGGGTGAGAGGAAAGAGCTTGCTCAACTTCGTAGGAGCTTATATTTTCGCCCCTTCTTCGAAGCGCATCTTTAAGGCGATCAACAAAATAATACCAGCCATCTTCATCTCGTCTAAGGCCATCTCCTGTGTGGAACCATAGGTTACGAAATGCTTCAACTGTTTTCTCCGGCATATCAAAATAGCCTTGACAAGAAGTAAATGGGTAATTGGCGCGAACCACAAGTTCCCCAACTTCACCCACATTGACTTCTTCATCAGTTTCGGGATCAACAAGTCGAATGTCAAACCATTCCCTGTTAAGTAATCCAGCTGCGCCGGCAGGTCGGTCAACGCCATACGGGGTTAAAATCGGCATGCACGTTTCTGTGAGCCCAAATACCTCCACAAAGGCTTCGATTCCAAATCGGTGCTTATAGTCTTCGAGTATCGAACTTGCGGTGGGGGCTGCGAAAACACAGCGAAGGTCGTTATCGGCATCATCGGATTTTTCCTCTTGTTGCCAGACGAAGTCCATCATTACCCCAATGAAATTAGTGACGGTAGCTTTGCAAGAACGGATTTGATTTATCCATTCTGAAGCACTGAATCGTTCTTGGAGGACGTATCTTGATCCCGCTATTAGTGCTGGATACGCAGCGAGAAACTGTGAGTTCCCATGGAATAATGGCCCGCACGACATGTAGGTATCATCATGAGTGAGTTTTGTGAGCGAAACAGTCTCATCAGCAAACAGATACATATGTGCATGAGGCATCATCACCCCTTTGGAAAGGCCAGTAGTTCCAGAAGTAAAGAAAATGGATCCTAAGTCTGAATGCATAACATTAGGTAGGGGGATCTTTTCGGAAGAGAGTAGATCTTTCCAGCTTGAAGCTGATTTATTCATTTCATGTAAGGCTGGTAATGCCTTTTCTATCTCATCGTCATCTCCTACGAGAAAGAAATGTTTCACGGTTTCGAATGAGTCAGAGACATCAAGGATTCTTTCAACATACTCTGGAGAGATAACAGCTACAGATGGTGTTGTTGTTGAGACTTGGTGGGCAAGAAAAGCGCCGCGGTATGCAGTATTTATCGGGACTTCTACAAGTCCAGCTATAGAACTTCCCAGCCACGCGAAGATATAGGCTGAACAGTTGGGGATTAATATAAGTACTCGATCCCCGAAGGCAGCTCCAGCCGTAAGCATTCCTGAGCCAACGCGTTCTGCTATATCTAGTGTTTCAGCATAGGTATATGATTCATTCGCCCAGGGCACTTCTAAATAGGTCTTTTCGGGATGACTGCGAACTCTTTCTCGGAGTACCGTCGGTGAGCTCCAATCTAACCGTGACGGAAATGTCGGAGCGTATTCATCGTAGAACTTGGTCATTCGAATCTAACGTTCATCACGTCGAGGAAATTGAGGTTTCCTTTTCTCCATGAAAGCATTAGCGCCTTCAAGCATGTCTGGAGATCCGATTGCTTGGATTAAAGCACCGAGGCTGTTGACCATGTTGTCTCTCATTTGATGGTACATAACGTTTGAACTGGCTTTGGCCACTTCTAAATAGCGCGCACTCATTTGTATGATCTCTTCACACCAAATATCGACTTCTTTGTTAAGGTCTTCATCCGGAACTACTTTGTTGATCCAACCCAGTTCAAAGGCTTCCTGTGCTGAATATTTTCTACATAGGAATGACACTTCTTTCGCTCTTTTTTCACCGACTGTCATTGCTAGTAAATTTGTTCCACCTAAGACCGGTGCGCTACCTACTTTGACTCCTGTTTGTCCTAGTTGGGCGCTTTCTGCAGCGATGGCTAAATCGCACATGACAACAAGTTCATTTCCTCCGCCGAACGCTCCTCCATTGACTGCAGCAATAATAGGGAAAGGGGCATTTCTTATCGCGTCAAACAATTCTAAACTTCCAGTGAACATAGATCGCACATTCCAAAAATCCGCTTCAGCGAGATTTCCTAAATAACCACCTGCGCAGAACGCTCTGCCTTCGCCAGTAATGACGCCTACTCGTGCGTCCATGTTTTCTCGCAATGCGAGAATAATCTCATCAACGGTTTGTCGGCCATACGAATTCAAACGTTCTGGACGATTCAAAGTAATCCACAGAACTTCTCCACGTCTATCAACTAAAATGTCTTCCATTGTCTGCCTCTCCATGATCTTTGCTTCATTGGAAATCTATTAATTATTTTCTTTCTTGTAAAACTCATACGAAGATGGGTGTAAATAATGATTTATCTTTTGTAAGGAATAGGAGTGTATGTGACTGCCGCTGCAAGAATCAACCTTGCTCTTATAGTTACTATTTTTCTTTGGGGAGGCATGTTTGTTTCCTATGCTTACATGCTGTCTTCAATTAGCGCAACGGATATCATTGCTATTCGCTTTGTACTTGTGTCTGCATCATTTCTTGTAGTTTTTGCTTTCGTTAAAAAATTAAGGCCGAGAATACCCAAAGAAAAATATAAGGTCTTGTTGGCTTTGGGAGTTTTAGGGATACCGGGTTCTCAATTACCTGCTATTGAAGCCCAAAATTATCTCTCACCCTCACTGGCTTCTGTTCTGGTCACAACGTCTCCAGCATTTGCTGCAATATTTTCAGCATGGCTTCTTCGAGAAAAGCTTCTTAAAGTACAGATCGGCGGATTCGTAGTTGCTTTTTCAGGAGCGTTCATAGTGATTATTGCTGGCTCGGGGACAGGTGAGCTGGCGGTAGATAACCCATGGGGAGCTGCTCTTTGTCTTCTCTCACCATTTATTTGGGCGATTTTTAATGTGATTTATAAACGTGAACTTGGAGATTTGGAACCATTTAGCACCATCGGGGTATGTCTGATTATCGGAGCGATTGCGATGCTTCCCTTTTATCCGCAGGCAGCCCGAAGTCTAGACGAACTCTCAGTGTCACAATGGGGTTGGATGATTTACTCTGTTATGGGGGGGACAATCTTCTCCTATTATCTTTGGTACTGGGCTTTACAGCGACTTGAGGCAAATAAGACTATGGCGTATAGCTATGCGATTCCGTTCTCAGCATTGCTATGGGCGTGGGCAATAATGGGAGATCTTCCTGTTCCATGGGCAGCCTTTGGTGGTGTGATTCTCATTTTGGGCGTGTATCTCACTCAGAAGTCACCCATTGATTCAAAAGTAGAAAGTTGAAATGAAGAATCTACAAGAAATAATTTCTGAACTTGAAGTGAAGGGTTACTCTTTAGTTGAGAATCTCCTTCCAAATGCGATTGTGGAGAAAGTTAGAATAGATATATCAAATCGATTGGCTAAGGTTCCTTTCGGTGACAATAACTTTGTTGGTATGAGAACTAAGAGGCTCTATTCACTTTTTGGAGAAACCAGATCAGTTGATGAGATTGCGATAAATGAGAAAATTCTAGAAATTGTGAAGGAATACTGTGGAGATGTTCTTCTCGGAGCTTCAGTCGCATGCCAGATTCATCCTGGGGAGACAGGGCAAGCCTTTCATTTCGATGATGGAATCTACCCACTTCCATCTGACTTTCGTGATGTCAATGTTGGAGTAATTTGGGCTTTGGATGACTTCACAATTGATAACGGAGCGACTGTGGTAATTCCCAATAGTCATAAGAAACGGGATATGAAAAATCCGGAAAAATTTGATCACAGAGAAATTATTGTCATGCCTAAAGGCTCGGCTTTAATCTATTCAGGTTCACTTTGGCATGCTGGGGGAGCAAATCAGTCTGACTCTACGCGTTTAGCTATAATTCTCCAATACGTAGAGAGTTGGTTACGCCCACAGGACACACATTTAATATCTGTCCAAATCCCAGAAGCTAAAAAACTTGATTCAAGACTGCAAGCATTGCTCGGTTATTCTATGAGAAAGCCATTTCTAGGATATGTTCGGGGCTACGATCCGATGGATATCTTGAAAGAAGACAAATAGGATAATGTCATGAACTCAGGAGCTTCAACGACTGATATCAAGAATTACGTTGAGTCAGGGTGGTGGGAAAAATCAAAAAGCCTTTCAGATATTGTTAAGGATAATGCCGGCAGCAACCCCAGCGGGGTCGCATATATTAGTGATGTCGGAAACTTAAATTGGGATTCTTACCACCGTTGGGCTTTAGCTATCTCTGAGAAGTTACTTACGATGACCGAGGTCGGCGAGAGAGTTCTAGTTTGGATGCCTGATAGTGGGGGAGTGCACGCAGCTTATCTAGGTTCTGAACGAGCGGGAGTTATTGTGGTCGGCGTTGGGTGGCGCGCTGGGCTTAAAGAACTAGCACATCTCGCAGAATCAACAGGGGCACAACTTCTTTTATCTATTGCCGAAACTCCTTTGGGCGAAATTGCTCAAGTCGCAGACAAGCTTGATATAGATTATCTGACCGTAGAGGAGTCCTTTGAAGATCGGAGAGTGTATCTTTCGGAAAATAATTCGTTGCCAGCTTTGGTAGGTCCCTCGGACCTTTGGTTCATTAATTCAACCTCAGGAACTACTGGTTTGCCTAAGTGCGTTATGCAGACACAAAATCGATGGTTTTATTTTCATAAGAAAGCAGTAGATTTCGGAAATCTCACTAACGAAGAGATCTGGATGAGTGTAGTACCAGCTCCGTTTGGTTTTGGATTATGGACAGCGCATTTCACTCCTACTCTTCTGGGAGTGCCATGCGTAGTCCAAGAAAAATTCAATGCACGAAAAGCGGCTGAGCTGATAGAAAAGCATGCTGTGACGGTACTTTGTGCTGTCTCTTCGCAATTCGTGATGATTCTCGACGAGTCTAAAGAATTAGACCTCTCATCTTTAAATATTGTTTTCACCGGTGGAGAAGCAATTTCTCCGCAACGGGCAGAAGAACTTGAAAAAAAATCAGGTTGCAAAGTCCTTAATTTCTACGGCTCCAATGAAACAGGAACGCTAAGTGGAACGACGATATATGACCCGCCGAACAAACGGCACACAACCGGTGGGCAAATTATCTCGGAAATGAAAGTTAGGCTTTATGATCCAGATACAGGTAAACGATTGGATAACGTCGGTGTGGGCCAGCCTGCTTGCAAGGGTCCAGCTCTGTCGCTTGGCTATTGGAAGGACTCTAAAGCTAATAAGGAACTTATGACTGACGATGGGTGGTTCCTGATGGGCGATCTCGTGGAAATCGATGACAAAGGGTGGCTGAAGGTTGTAGGAAGAACATCAGATTTCATTATCCGGGGCGGGAAGAACATTTCATCTGTCGCTGTTGAACGAGAAGTCGAAGCGCACCCTAAGGTCGCTCTTGCAGCAGTTGTAGCAAAACCGCATCAGAAACTAGGAGAAACTGCAGTAGCTTGTGTTCAATTGCACAAAGACCAGTCCCTTACGATGGGCGAATTACAGGACTTTCTCAGAGAAAATGGTGTAACTATAGATTGGTGGCCAGAAACTCTTGAAGTGATGGACGAATTGCCACTATCTTCAGGTGGGAAAGTAGCTAAGGGCGAGTTGAAAAAACTATTTTTGTAACAGGTGGAGGCCAAATGAAAATCATTGTTACCGGTGGAGCATCAGGAATTGGAAAGGCAATTAGTGAATCATTGAGATCAGCATCTTTTGAGGTTATAAGTGCGGATATGAACCCAAGGAATGGAGATCAAAAATTAGATGTAGGCGATGAGAATTCATGGGAGGAGCTTTTCGATTACACAGGCACCGTTGATGGACTTGTTAATTGTGCAGGAATAAGAACTAGAAATCTGATTGTTGATACTTCAGTAGAGGAGTTTGAGCAACACCTAAAGGTTAATTTAACTGGAACATGGCTTGGTATTCGAAGTCTTTTTCGTAATCACTCTGAAGGCAAAGCAGCTTCAATTGTGAATATCGCTTCAGTGAACGCAGTCATAGCGGTACCAGGACAAGCACATTACGTCGCTACAAAAGGTGGTGTTACCTCTTTGACAAAAGCAGCGGCTATTGAAGGGGCGCCTCTCGGAATAAGGGTAAATGCAATAGCTCCTGGTGCCATCAGGACGCCAATGACGGCAGAAAGGTTGGTTGACCCCGAACAAGTTGCTTGGCTCGAAGGTCGAGTTCCTCAAGGTAGAGTCGGTGAACCTCAAGAAATCGCAGCAGTTGCAAAATTTCTTTTATCTAAAGAATCGAGTTATATAACAGGCACCACCATCTTTGCAGATGGAGGGTGGACAGCGAATGGAGTATGAGAAATGTTTCCTTTACAAGGCTTTTATCATTTTGGATTAGTCGCAAGTGATTTTGATAAGACACTTGATGAATTGTCAACAAATCTTGGAATAGAATGGGCATCGGTAACAGAATTTGAAATGGTTTGCGAACAGCCTAATGGAATTGTCACCGCGGACATGAAAGTGGTTTACTCAGTTACTGGACCACCACATTTCGAAGTAATTCAAGTTGCTCCTGGCACCGTTTGGGGGGAAGCAGATTTGGGTGTTCACCATTTGGGGTACTGGACCAACAACCTTGAAGAAGACCATAAACGTCTTACAGATCAAGGTTACGTGTGGGAAGCCACTTACCTAAATCCGGAAACGGAAGGGCCATATGGATTCACATATCACACATTAAATGAATCAAGATTAAGACTTGAGCTAGTAGATATAGG